>JGI24021J15306_10001179_pt1 | contig 24535 bp, 13 predicted proteins | sample Ectturendosymbi1_FD_15306 | JGI IMG/M metagenome (IMG submission 15306) | reverse complement strand
GCCACTTTAAGATCGTGGTGGACGTCCCTCACTACCAACCATCTTGTTGCCGTCCTTGATCTGCTTTACATTTCCATCTCGTGCTTTGAATACAAGGTCAGTTTCTCCTCATCCTGACATGCACCGCAGTAGGGTTTGGCTTCGGAAAAGATTTTCCAGTTAAATCGAAGTCAGATGACTGCTTCAGGTAAAACAAAAACGAGATGAAACTTACACGGCTTGCAGAAAACACCTTCGTTTCGCCCGAGAGTCGACGCTGCTGGCGTCATTGCTTCGTGCGGTGGAATTGATATTGCGAAACCAAACTTAATTGCTTTTCGCCGAAATTTGCTGATTTATTTGCAGATTTTTTGTTGAACATCGTCTCTTTTGTTCGACCACAGGTCGTTCCGTTCGGACGCACTGACACGATGAGAAGCTCCATGAAGAGCGTTACTCGGAAGAAAGACAACAAGAGTCGTCTCCAGGAGGCTATTCTTGGAGAGTCGTCAGCTCGCCGCGAGCTGTTGCTGCGACGTCGAGGAGGTAGAGTGGCGCCAAAAGCTCTTTTCTGTTTGCAAACAGTTACGTTCCAAACGATGGATTTTTTTTCAGAAAAAGCGGCCACTCTCGGACATACCGGAGCAAAAGATGGTTTGAGGTGGCGGAAAGATCAAACGGAATGGAAGCAAGTCAAGCATGAGAGGATGAAGCAAAACCTGGAAGATTCTTCATTAGGAAGAAATTTTTCTGCCGGTAATTGTAATGTATTTCAGAGAACGTCATATGCCCAACCCCCTTGCAGATACCTCGTGCGTTTTTCTGCTAAAGTGCAGCTGGTATCAGCTGCATCTGTCCAGCTCTTATTCCACTGGTGAATAACATGCGACCACGTGACAATGCAGACAATGTTGACGAGGTCTTAAGGTTTGCTACAAGAATGCCCGACAGCTCCTATGCCATTCATAGTTGATGTGATGGTTCCTGTGGCAACATTTCATTCCGTTGCAGAGGCGTCGATGATCGTGATCGACACGTTGGAAAACATCGTTGAGATGGCCACTGAGATGACGGACGGCACTGGCACCTCGCAAGTCCTGTCGTGCGCTTTGCGTGTTCTGCTCCACTGCTTCTCTAAACGACAGAGCGTCGCGGTCTTGCAGCACATATTCGCTATCCAGAGGTCGATGGTGGCAAAGGTACCTTGGGATGTCGTTGATTACGTCTTTGCTTTCGATCATCCGTAAATTGTGCTGCGGGAAAAAATTGAAGGCGAGCTCTAAAGCGTGTTAGCAAATAAAACGTTTGGTCGTCATTCATGGCAAGGAATACATCTTTTCGTGAGAAAAATTTCGATTCTATTCGCAATCTCTTGGAACTTGCTTAAAAGTTGTTAATTAATCTTTTTAGCTCTGCTTTTTCAGTGAAGTAATAAAAGACTTTATTCCACAAAGCGGTTGCCCGGCATCATCACCGGCGTTTTGTGTGAATATGTTCAGCGTGAGGCCGAGATGTTCTTTCTATTCTTTCTGTTCGTGTTTTTCGACTCAGTTCGTTGTTTCGTATTTCGTTTCAAGTTCCCTGAACTCGTGTTCGAGGAAGAGACCGAGCAGTGCGCCGAACTGACGCTCCGGCTCCTGGAGAAATGCAGCAGCAACGCGGCACCGGTCCGAGTGAACGCTGCGGCGTCGCTCTACATGCTTATGCGTCATAACTTCTCGATGGGCAGCGTACGTATTATTTGAGAACACACTTTGTCTTTGCGCCGATACCTGGCGAATGCGCACCGTTGAAATTGAGGTGCAGTGCTCTTTCGATTGCGTTGTTGTTTGAAGCTGGCGTTCTGAACGGGTTGTGCCAAGCAACCTGACACATTGTGGGTTGAGAAGTCCTGACATCAAAATGTCATCATGGTGTTTGCAGATGTTGTTCCACGCGTCTTCCTGTGACGTTGTACGTTTTTTCAGACCTTCGCTCGAGTCAAGATGCAGATAACGATGTCGATGTCGTCACTTGTGGGTGTCTCGCACAGCTTCGATGAAGAGTATTTGCGTCGGTCACTGAAGACCATCCTGTCTTACGCGGAAATTGATAGCGAACTTGAAGGCACCTCCTTTCCTGAGCAGGTTGGTTTGTTGCTTCTGATACGGAAGTTGCGAGGGTTTTTGCAGAGTTCAAGAACTATGTTTTCTTTGAAACTGAACCCATAAACTGTTGTTGCATTGAAAACTTCGAAATGAATTTTTATTTTTGACAACGAAACCTTTCGCAATTTGTTTTACAGGTCCGTGATCTCGTCTTTAACTTGCACATGATTCTTTCTGACACTGTGAAAATGAAAGAGCACAAAGAAGACCCGGAAATGCTGATCGACCTGATGTACAGAATAGCGAAAGGATATCAAAACTCGCCCGACCTCCGGTTGACATGGCTACAAAACATGGCCAACCAGCATTCGGAGGTACCTTTCCTCACCTATTGTCGCTTACGATCAATTGATTATGTTATGTACATATGGACATAATAACTTCAAACCTCGTGGATCTGTTTGCCTTTTCTTGAACATGCCTGCCTACCTTAGCTTTGGATTGTTACCATGTCTCATTGCCTTTGCAAACTAGGCCATGAGCTTTATCGTCGCTATGTGATGTTAATTTTTTGCGAAGTGGCCCAAGGTATCGACGGTATGTGGGCCGATGTTATTTCCGAGGCATTTGGACTCGAAGAAAAGTGACAGGCGTTCACCATCGTCATAAACATTCACTGATTTTGCTTGGAAACACATTTTGTGTTTATTTGAACCTGCTTCTCGACGATCATCAACGCGAAAGCCTGTTTTAAGTAATTTTCGATGGGCAGATAGGATATTGAAGATCTGAAACAGAGTCGTTGTCCGTTGAACTGTTTTAGCGATTCAGCATTCGGGTCGGGTTCTAGTCTATTGCCTTCACCCTTCTGTTGTTATATCATTGCACATCAACGTTTCTTTACTTCATTAGTTACTGTTTCCAAAGTTGTGTTTAGTTTTGTATTATATTTACTAATAGAATGAGATGCTAATGTTGAAAACCATGGTGTAAACGCAAAGTAACAGCTCCACAGTTTATCGCAACCATGATCTGCTCTGCTAGCGACACCCTCAACCCCGTGCTGAGCGCAAACACTCTGCTTGTATTGCGTTTGTTGATACGTGTTTGATCACTGCAGACTTTTTTACGTCTCGCAGCGGAAGAACCAAGCTGAGGCGGGAATGTGCTTACTTCACTGTGCAGCTCTTGTAGCGGAGTACCTGTCGATGATAGAGTACAAAACTCATTTGCCGATCGGCTGTGTTTCTTTTGAGGTGAGCGTTGCGTGATATAGCTGCTGCGGGTGAAAGTTTTCCAAAACAAAAATTGTAAACACCCAAACTATTACAGTGAAGTTGAAGTAGAGCCAGGTTTTACAGCAGATGGTGTGTTCTCTACGACGCAGCATTGATTTTTGAGGCATGATGGTGATTTTGTTGATCCTGTGTTCAGTGTTTTTGACGACAGCTCGCGACATAAAACATGCAAAAAGTATTTTCAGATTTCACTTCGATCAACCGGCTTATTAGTCCAGAGCCAGCAACGATGTTAAAATTGCGTGTGTTGTGCATGTACGGTAATTGTAAAATATGGTTAGAACAGTGTATTCTCACGCCTAAACACTGGGTTGCATAAAAATCCTGCCATTCGTGTTGTGTGCAATTGTCACAATGCAACTCCATAGATCGGTTTTTGACATTGGCTGTTTGGGTGACGTAACGCATACTCATTGCCTAAGTGTTGTGAACACCCGTTACCTCCACGAGATACGTTGCGATACAGTTGCATGCATTTCAATCATTCTGTGGCTGTGAAATATGTTCCGGCTGATGTATGAGCTGTTTGTGTGAGATCATGTCGCTGTTCGCTGAGAAGTTCCTGGTCTCGTGTTTCCTCATCTGTTTTACGTGTGGTGAGAGACTATCACCATCTCGTTGGTTGCGTTGTCGTGGTTTTAAACCTGGAAACAAGCACGATCAAAAGTACCAGTTTGTTCCAAGTCCATTGTGAGAGATGTGCTGCTAGACGCAAAAAAACGATGGTACCGTGATTGATGGTGCCATTGTTGTAAACACCTCATCGCAACAGCTCGTGGCCCACTTGCGAACCGCTTGATTGAGTAACGTTGTAGACCAAGCGTGAGGCTTGCACTCAACACCATGATGCGCTTCTTCGGATGCGTTGCTGCGTTTGATAATTACAGTATGTGTGTCTTCGGCGCAGAAAATCACGGGCAACATTTTAGAAGAAAGTGCGGTGTCCGATGATGTGTTGAACACAAAAACCGACGAAGTTTGCTCGGAGAAGTACTTCTCACCGGCCGGTCTCACCGCCATTCTCGAGCAAGCCGCTCAAACTTTTTACCAGGTATGTCAGTGCATCGTTCCGCGAAGGTTTTGCTTTGCTGTCATCTACTGCCATTGCATTGCGTGAGAACGTAAACTGCACGCTTTTCATCACATGCTTCATGGCGACTGGCCGAAGGCTTTACGGCGTCTATCCCAACTATCATGCCGACTTGCTGTCAGAATTTATCAAATATATGGAGTAGGTTGCAGACTCCTGACTTGCAAGCAAAAGAAGTTTTTCCTCATTGTTTTCCTTCGAACTCCATAGCAACCCTATCTGGGGTTTTGTGGCAACTTTTCATGAATCTGCGTTTCATTGTATCATAAACCACCTGTAAAGTTACGCTCCACAGTTGCAGCACAGAATTCCTTTGTCCGCGCCTGCTGCCCGTTACATGTTGACACATAGGCTACTGTTTGGTAATGGATTATATCAAACGGTGCGAGGGCTTTGTATTTTCGTTGTTCACTTTATACATTAAAGTTAAAAATCAGCTGAAGGTTTAAAAACAGCGTCGTTTGCGGAATTGCGTTTTGTCGTTGTTGAAAGTTTTCTATCTGAAAAGTGTGATATTCACGGCGTTGTATTTCAAAACCTTTTTTTAAAGCACTCGCATTTTCAAACTTCGCGCTAGTAGGAAAAGCATTTTGGGACGCACAGAATTTTTCACGGATAATGATGTCGTCTGCAAAAATATATTATATTACAGTAAGTCTTTGCTACAGTTGCGTTGCAAGCGATGCAGCGATGGTGGCTTTTGTTCGTATCTATTTTTAGTAATATTTTGTTGATCCCGGTCCCGAGCGGTGCTTTTCTACTGAAACTTCTTTGATCAACAGTTCTGTCCAATTACTTGCTTGCAGTGCTCGCCTGTCCGATCTTCTCGCGCACCTTGTTCTACTCGAACTTGTATATCAGGCTGCAATTGCTTTGCAGGGCGGCCTGCATGAAGTGGTCGATATGATTTATCAGATCCTCATTCCGATCTATGAGAACAGCAAAGACTACAAGAAGCTTTCTCAGTTGCACGGCAAACTGAAAGAATGTTTTGCGAAGATCAGCAGCCAGGTGGGTCGTCAGTGCAAACTGACTCGTGCCGGTCGTTCACGAAGCGAGAGCACGAGTTTGTCGAGTTGCTCCGGTATTGTTTTTAACGAGTTCTGTTTCGTCGGTAGCTGCGACCGCCTCCATGGAAACGCGATTCGAGCGACCCGGCCGCTGATCGATTCCTGTGTTTTGCATTCCGCTTCTGCGGTTGCAAGTGCCTGCGAGAAGACTCACTGCAGCGTTGAGCATTTATTAAGTTTGCGCAGAAGCTGTGGTTGTTAATGGCTAATTTACTCTTATACCTTGCCTCTGGCGCAAAAAAAATTAGGATTTTGTTTGCAAATCTCCTGAAGATCATTTGACGCTGGCAATTTGATATAAAACAAGATGAAACTAGCTCAAAAATTCGGAAGCCATTGAAAGATTCTTGGTTAAAAATGGCACTGAAGACAGCTTAAAGCTTAAACAAGAAGCGCGCTGGTGCATCGTAAGATTTTGATTTTACGAATATATCGTGCAGATTTGCTTCCCTGACTAGAGGCCGCGTAAATACCGGGCTGCTTCATTGGTACAAACGTGTTATCGAGGTGTGGAAGAACACAATGCTGTTGGCAACGCAAGTGCGCTCCTCAAAACTCTTGTTAAATGTTAGGATCTCCACTGTTACACACCAAGCAAGTGGTTTTACAGGAACACGAACAAGATGGTTTTGAATTTGCTGTAAATTTGCTTCATAACTTTCCTTCCAATGCAAATGGTCAAATAAATAAAGCGTAACCGAACATATATGTATCCACCACTGGTGGAACCATTTCGCTGACAACCACTGCAGTCGCACGAATCAGATGATCTTTTGCCCAGTGTTGGATAAGATCCTGGCGTGTCTTTGGCATGCGATGCGCATTTGAGGTGGACGATGTATTACGTCAGTTTTCGCCAATGGTGTTTCGTAATGCACCCACAAAGCGAGCGGTCAAGTTCGTACAAGTTTCGGAAGTTCATTGAGAAAAGCCTTGTTTTTTCTCCAATGCATGGACGAGAAAAAGGAGAAACTTCCACCTCTGTAAACATGCCTCTTGTGCAACATTGACGGCGCATTACTCAATAAACGGCCTAAAATGCATCATAGCAAGAATGCCTTTCTTTTAGGCTGTCTGGCATTTCACCGAATGAAGTGCTTCACATGAATGCGTCTTTTTTGTTGCAAAGACCAATCAGGATTGTTCGCATTCGTACAAGAAGTGCTGCTAAGTAATTACGTTCAGGTCTAATCCGAAAAAAGCATGATGTTTTTGTGTTGGGGTTAATTCACCCACTTGTTTAGGCAAATGTTAATCTGCGCATGCTGCTGCTCTTCACCTTTTAACACGCCAATCATAATTTTTTTCTCGGTATTTGTTGGTAGCTGTTCATCATTTTAATTTCTCTTTTCATTGTTATTTTCATTTTTGTTTTTAAACTCATCGGAATGCGATCATGCAGAGCACGTATGACGGCTGGGAGGTAGGTTTGTTCTCTCACTACTTTTTCCAGTGTCTGGTGAGTTTGTTGATGTCCGCGAAATAAATGTGAGGACGTGAAGTGAACCGGGGTTGATTCCAAACAGGAATAAGATTTCTGGAAGGATTCAACGGAGCAGGGCGTCTGCGGTGATCCGCATTCGTCTGAGAACGGCGACGCAGTGAAACAAATTGTTCTGAATCTCACGACCGAGTAAATCGTCGTCGGTCGAAGCTTAGAAATTTGAACAGTTTCTCGAGAACAAAACCTCATCCAACACATCGCATGCTTCTGAATATTTACATCTCTTGCACTATACGTTGTTATGCAAATTGATCAAGCAAGTTTTTTTTGAACGATGTTTCTTTGATCATTGTTATGTTAACTTTGGGTATATGTTAGTTTACACAAATAATTTGTCATGTGTCTTTATAAACTGAAACCAAAAATGTCAAGCAGTGATGTTACGTAAACATTCCGTCTGATAGTTATTCACAGAAGACAGCAACGATTGAATCACTTAACCACAGCATTTTGCACAAACAACCAAATGTTTTTTCACCAGAACATGCTTTTTTCCTTAAAGTTACGAAGTTTCTACTTTTTGAAAAGCGTTAACCTGTTGTGACGCGCTTCTGATCGTAGTTTTGCAGCAACGAAATTGCCACCCCTGTTTGATGCGCTCTTTCCAGCTATAATCAACCACCCTACTTTTCATTTCCGAGTTATTGCTATATGTTGATTGAGATTATGAATCGAACATCGATATCTGTGGAACGATGCGCAGTGACGAGGGAGCTAAGCGCAAAATCCAACCGGCCCCCAATTTCTTCAACTTCTAAACAAATATAGTAGAATTGTCCTATAACGTCACTTCAAGGGATCGGAGAAAAAGCGTCATTATAGGCGAACTGTCGTTATAGCCGAACTACGATAAATCGTTACTTAAATTGTTTTTTGGTTCAATGTCAAAGCCTGGTAAGGGTTAAAAATGTTATTGGATTAGGATTGCCTCTAATGTATCGTGTTTTCGCGCATGCTATCATAACCAAAAGTTAGAAATTTTTTTTCTTTAATTTTCGAAACTGTAGTCAACGTCGTTGTTGGAGTATCGAAATATTTTGCAAGTTTTTCTCCTTTCGTATAATTTTCGCTATTTTGCGAAACAACGATGTTATACTTCTTCCGTATGCTGCTTCTTCTGTTCAACAATTTACGCACTGCTCCAACAAGACTCTCGATCAAACTGACTACAGTCGCAACAATCCGTAAAACTATGCGCTGCAGTGAAACTCATGTAAGGATTTACCTCCACTGCTGCTGATGGCAGAATCCTTGACGTCATTCTCACCTCACGCCTGTCACAGCTCAAGGATTGACCGTTTTAACTTAACTGCGTTCGTATTCTGTCAAAAGATTAATGTGGTGGCTCCACATAGCCGAGCTTACAATTCAAACTAAAGAAAACTTGCAACTGTCGTTATAAACAAACAAAATATTCTGCGGGGACCGACAAAAAGCGACGGTATAGCCCAAGTCGTTACAGCCGAACTCGAATGCACATAAAACATCGGAATTCTTCCAGAACCGACGAAAAAGGGTCATTATTGGCAAACTGTCGTTACAGCCGAAGTCGTAGGCGAATTCTACTGTATAACCAACTGGTGCAAGTTTGGTCTCAGTATTTTGCTGTACGTAATTTGCAGCAATTAACCTGGGACTCGAAACGCTCCTGCAGCAACTGTTCGGTTGTCGTTTACTATTTGCCTAAGTCAGTTTTCCTAAAATGAAAAAGCTTCATTTTTTTGGTTTATTTCTCTAGGATCGATAGTTCGGGAGTTCCAATGAGGAATATTTTTTGTGCTAGAGATTACACAGAATATGGGAAACGCTGCTGTCGAGTTAAGTGAAATGAAAAAACTTAATTTCTCCCTTACACTCCTAAAATTGAACTTGGTTCACTTCACGTCGCTTGTTTTACTTAGCCTGTTTTAGTAGTCCATTATGATTAAACCGATAATTGGTTTTGCGATCAGTGGCAATTGATAATAACAATGCTCGTAGCATTGTGGTAATGTTGTGGTGTACGAATGTTTATTTCTATCACATTGAGTTTGTATTAATTTTTCGAGTTCTTGTTATTGGTGCGGTTACCCCGGAATTGCTTTTGATGATAATTCTTAGTTTAATCTGCTTTGGGTAAAAACATACTTTTTATGACAATGGAATCGCTTAAGCCTACGAAAAAACATGCAGATTTTTCTTCAAACCGTTAATTAAGGTGAATCTGTTTCATAGAAAAGAAATAAGAATTGCGCAAAAGGTGCTTCACCATGCATAAAAATATGAAATTGTTGGTTGTGGCGTCAAAAAGTCCTTTCAAACAAACTGCACAAGCTTGGGACATACATTCATTTATAAAGTGTCTTAATGAAATCCTTAATGCAGTGTTTTTCAAGCTTTTATGAACACTTTGGTCGTAACTCTCGTAATATATATGGAATATTCAAACTGGTGATAGTGGGTAATTACTTCCATGATGAATTTCGTGCAACACAGTTGACGGTCTTCCGCGGAACGCAGTTGAAATTCACGCCCTTAGTCAGTGTGAGCTGATCTTGTTGGAACAAATTTTCTGTGCATTAGAATGGAACACCAGGCCTTCTCGCGAACAGTACTGTGAAGGACAGGTTTAACGATGCTTTAGCTCCGATTGTGATATTGTTGCACCAGCCACTGACTTTTGCGTTTAGACCGCGTAGTTACCGAACGACGCATGTTGCTTGTATGTAATCACTTGTCCTTTTTTGTTTTTAACAAAACTTGTCACGATGCCCGATCTCCCGGTGTTCTGCAACTGTTACTTCGGTGAGTTGATTTTTGTCATTTGTGCCGCATGGACTTTGTGCTGGTTGCGCATGCTTCGTAGCTTGGCCTCGTTATTGGATACAGCGCACTTGGCACCATTAAAATCAGTTTGCATGTCGTTCTTGAAGGATGCATGTGTACGTTATTGCATGTTTGTTTCCGAGATGCTGAAATGTGAAGTTACAACAGGTTTCATGCACAGAAGTGTTGATGTACAAATGAGCCTCGCGCGACTAACCTCCACAGATTTTCATGCAACTACAACTCGTTCTCACCTGGAAGATGTTTAAACAACACATACTTAAGCAAACCGTAGCAAGACGACAAGTCGCTTCCATTAGTGACTGCTGGCACTTTGTCGATGCATGTCAGTAAAGTTCAGATCATTCGCGACAAGCCCAGGAGCTGCGAAAGTGGATAACAATACAGAAGTACATATTGCTGAGTGATTTTTGGTTGTTTTAAAAGAAACGCCAGTACCACCAATCAACCGACGTAACCAATGGGAAACACCAGAGAGGAAACGGTAACAAATAAATAAATCGATTATAGGACATACAAGCGCAACCAACGATATCACCCATATCAATCTTCAACACAATAGATATCAAAAGCAAAGCCTTTTTAGAGCAAAATTAATTTCCCCGACATATTTGTAGACGGCATGCTAAAATTATCGTGAAACAACAAATTTGATCAACTTACGCAAAAGAACATGCTCCAACTTGCAAAATAAAAACTAAATGGAAACACTTTGTTGTCAAGACAGCCGTTTAACCACGGTCTTTGAAAATACTGGTGTGCTACTTGAGTCTAAATTTGTCTAAACCACTGGACTCCTAAATCACATTTAACGTCTGTTAAGAGGAAATCGCGTTATTTTATACTAAATGTACATAAACTATTACTTTTGTGATGGGGAATGCCTTTCTAAAGTTTTGAGCCATTAAAAAGAACAGACTGTTGGAATTTGGTAGAAGGCTTTTGCGAAGAAAAAGCAGAGTTTGTATTGTACTTGGTTTTGTATTCATGAATGGGATTTATTAGGACAAAACCTTCAGCTATTTGTTTGGGAACATTGTAAATTTTGTGCGTATACTGTCCATGCTCTAGGCTAGGCCATGCAATTTGCTAATAGCAAATATGTCGGCTTTTTGGTATAAGTCTCATAACCTTACAGCCGTGTGCATAACATTTGAATTGTGTATAATTAATTTACTAAGACAGGAACCCCTTAGTTGTATTCCCTTGACTAGGGAAGATTTTTTAAGCAGCCGTAAATGTTTTTAAGGATGTATGAAGGAAGATAATGCTTACGTTTGTGCAAAATACCCGTGAGTGGAGAAAGTTTTGATGTGAGGTTGTTAACATGGGAAAACCCATTAAATCGAGTTCCAAACTAAGGTACATATAGATGAAGACGGTCATTGATGAGGTAGAACGGGCAGTATAGAATGTCCTTCGCGAAGTTAATGCTCTTCGGGTCGACTTCGATGGACTATGTCGATCTGGATGAGTTCAGCCAGAATGAGATGTATCGGTTGAGTTGCAATGATGGTTTCCTCATGAGTGTGAATATACGGGTTGTAAGTCCGGCGATTCTTTACCGGGTATCTGTGTCACTGAATAAACCGTAGCAAGTGTCTCGAATCCTGCAACGACCATCAGCAGTTCGAACAAGCTTTTATGCAGGCAGGTGGACTGACTATCGTGCCAGGTCGAACCCTTGTTTGTTATCGGCTGATTCCAATCGGCCCCCAGCACAGATCGATTGTTACCGACAATCTTAGAGTTTGTCGGTGAAGGAAGATCAGGTCCGGCGGTCTCTTACGTTTCTTCATACGTGGGTCGGTTAAGCAAGTAGTTGGGCGAACACGGCGATCAAAGACAGTTAACAAGTACGAACATGAGGTCACGCCACAGAAACAAAGGGAAGGTGCTTTACCTGATACTTGCATATCGTCACTGTCTAAAAACCGAAATCTTATCAATGTCGGGGTTGTTCTACCGAATGTGAATACGCGGTACTCCGAGGAATTTTACACATAAAGTGTTGCATAAAAACTTATGCTGACTGTACCTGTGGAATCCATGACCAGAGACGAATTTGTGTTATATTTGTTCCTTAAGAATTAAATTGCCTGTGAAGTTTCTTCAACATTTTATGTAATTTCTTACGGTTTCCGAAAGAAACTACATCTTTTCAGGCATATTGTTATATTTCATCCAAACTACCGCATCAAACGCGAGATGTTTCTTCAGCATCAACTGCGCCAGTCTCGAATGGCTTGCCGATGTTACATTTTTCATATCTTGCATCATATATTAATCAAAACCACGCGATTTTGGACACTCACAATCTCATGACTTTTCGTTTGAACGGCTTCATCAAGTTCGGTAATAAGATTTAAAAGCAAGCGTATTGGTGTGTCTGCAGGTGCGTATCCAGGTTTGGTTGATGGGGGGGGAAACAAAAAGGGGCGGCTAGTACCATCGAAAGTGTAAAATAGGTTATCACCTGTGGGTACCTGGCTTCTGCCCCCCACCTGGCGATTGCCATGTGCGCCACTGCTTCAGTGAAGAACACGAGTTGATGTCTACGACGTAAGCTCAGTTTTGTTGTCCACCTGTGCAGCTCTGCATGACGCTGGCATTGGGATGCTTCATACTTATGCCGTTGAACTCCATGAACTTGCACACGTGAAATATTGTAATACATGCTGCAGCGTTAATATGCCGCCTATCTCTCTACATACTCAGCATCGGTTACATACGGCTGACTTAGAATTGTAGTGTGCGTACTTTGCTTTGTCAACTGACTTGTTGAATTTTAGCGCATTTTGTGGAGTGCTGTTTGACTTGAAAAATTCTGCACGAGACCTTTTCTCTTTGTCCGCTGAAGTTTTAGTGCCTGTGTTGAATCCTTGACAAATTCTATCTGCCTTTAACCATCGTTGTATTGGACAATTTGGCCAAATTTTCATTCGGACAGTGACTTCGCTGTTTTTTTTATGACCTGTTCAGCTTCTACTTTTCTTCTCAGACTGGAAAGAGAATGTTCGGGACGTATTTTCGTGTCGGTTTTTACGGCAGAAAATTCGGTGACCTAAATGGAGAAGAGTTCATTTACAAAGAACCAGCCATAACCAAGCTTCCGGAGATCTCTTTGCGGCTGGAGGTTTGTTACTTTAAAAACTTAACTTAGTTAGTAAGGTGCTGGAATTTCGCACTTGCGTTTTTTCCTGATTTCAAGTTGTGTTGGTGTCAATGCTGCCGCAGATGAATGTGTCAGTGCGAAATAGGCCTGTCATTTCTCTTTTAATTTTTTTTAACCCACCAAACACCAGTTATCTTTTCAATTTCCCTTTTGCAGTCGTTCTACAAACAGTGCTTTGGCCCTGGTTGTGTTGAAATGGTCAAAGATTCAAGTGCAATTGATGTTGACAGTCTTGATCCCGAGAAGGCTTACATACAAATCACTTTCGTCGAACCGTACTTTCATGAGTACGAAAAAGAACGGAGAACGTCATACTTCGAAAGGTACTCGCAATTGTTTTCGACTAAATTTGTTGGTGCATCATAAACAAAAATGTCAATGCTGTTTCTTTAGGAATTTCAACGTCGACAAATTCATGTATGCGACTCCTTTCACAAAGAATGGCAAAGCGCATGGTGAAATAAAGGAACAATATAAACGGAAGACCTTCTTGCAGGTGTCAAACACCTTCCCCTACATCAAAACAAGAATCAACGTTATCAAACGGTGCGAGCCAGACACTCCGCTTTTTTCCATAGATAATTTTCTTGTCTAAACAGAGGGTTTTGATTTTAAGCGACGTTGATCAAGATAGATTCAATACTTGCTTAGTGCGGGCATGGTAGCTGCGCGTGCAGTTTATGTTGTTACTTCCCGTAACCAAGAGCAACGTATCAGTCGGTGTTTGTCAATCGATTTAGTTGGGAGGCGGTCTTAAGTCCACTGGAATCGGCATGCGAGGACGTGAAGAAGAAGACATCTCAGTTGCTGAAAGCTGTTGAGCTGAATCCTCCGGATCTTCGAATGCTGCAAGTCAATCTCCAGGGCGCTGTCCTCACCGCTGTCAACCAAGTACGTGGCCTGCACTCGCATTTTTTGCAAACTGTTAGCATATTGCTTGTGGGAAACTTGTTGTTAAGTCCTTCATTTCTGCTGACAAGTAAGCTCCTGCGCGATTGTCTTAGTAGATGTTGTTGTGTATCATCCGCGCTGGTGACTTAGAACACTACTTCGAGTAATCGCAAGTTACTATGTTCAAAGGGTCCAATGGAAGTGGCAAACACGTTTTTGACTGAAATACCGGAGGAGCCAGACTTGTGGTTGCATCACAACGAGCTACGACTTTCCTTCAAAGCTTTTGACCACGCGTAAGTTGTAGTTGGGTGTTTATGACAGGAGCCGGAACTCAAATTTCAGGCCCCTGCTCCAGCTATCTAAAGTTTCTTGGCTCCAGCTCCCGGATCCAAAATGATTTGGTCCAGTGCAAACTGAAAATTATTGTATTATTGCAATTTTGATGCTACAAATTTCATAAACGAGCAATTGAATTAAAGACAAAATTCATAACCGCCAAAATGATGATATTATTTGTGCATAAAAATTAAATTCTACAAAAACCATTCCTTGTGACTCGCTCTTAATCTAACCCAACTTTCAGGCTCCAGCTTTGGCTCCACCATCTAAAAGTTTTGGCTCCTTCTGCAATCATCCAAAATTCCTCCGGATCTTCAGCCCTGGTTATTGCCGAGTAATTATTATTATTATATCCAAGTGTATCCGCCAGAATAAACAGTATAAGTACACAGGAACATCAACAAAAAATGAACATGGGTCTGGGACACCGAAAAACCTAATGCTTTCATTCGTGGTGTTAGCGCTGACGTAACGATCCAATAGTATTACTCGCGTCGTTTGATTATTATCCATCACACCATTACGTGTGCTTTGGTTCTGTCTGCGTGCTTTCAGTAATGAGACAGTAATTGCAGAATTTCAAAGTTTGTCAGATCCCTTTATTAACACAAATCGACAGTTTGAAGCTCCAGCCTAGAAGCGAGGTGTCAGAACTACTGTTTATGGCGGACCTGTGTCAAATTCAGTTGTGAACAGCGGTGCTTTCTAATTGCCTGTAATCCTGCTTTAGGAAGGTGTTCTGTAATGCCAATCCATCCTTCACAAACTATCTGCTGTGAAGTGAAGATTTAGTGCTGATGATGATTTACATTAGAATATTGCCAGTTGTGTGGTGCAACCTTTTGCTTGCGCTCATTGTAAGCGAGCAGAAGGTGTCAGATGTGAACTCTGTTTTTACAAATCTTTGAACCAGTTACCATAAAACACCGACAATTTTTCTGTTGCATTTCAGATGTTCTTTGGCGTTGAAAAAGAACAAGTCGTTAATTAGCTCCGATCAGAAGGAGTATCACAAGGAAATGGAAAGGAATTACAACCGAATGTCCGAACGCCTCAAGGCAATGGTCAATGATCGCAGAATAGTTCGGCAAATCATTGAAGCGAACAGGTGCGTTGCTGTTTGAAAGCACTTGCGTGTGCTGTGTTGTAAAATCCTTGCAGTAGAAACCGGAATGCGTTCATGAAACTGAATTCTTGATTCGACGCAAAACCAATCAAGAAAACTATGTTGTTTGCAGCGAGCAACTGGGCTTGTGCTGATCGCCACGCACTGCAACTTTGCTGTCGCTCGACGTCGCTTCGAACCAAGTGATGCTCCTTGTTCTTCAAAATTCTTAAGATTTCTGCGTAATTTTGCAATAGAAAAGTCGTCTACTGTGATATTTTCCACCTTTATCATTTTTTGCCGCAATCTACAGTAAATTCTACCAAAAAAGCACCTTATTTAGTCCCACCGCATCGAAACAACGCTGTTTCGCACAAGATATCTCGTGTTCGTGACGTAGTGACATTAGTTAATTTCAATCGCTTCTTCCTCCACGCTGTACTTATTTCTGCGTTGGTTGATAAATGTTCTCGAACGTATGGCCGATCGTTTTCGTGCGAGCAGTAACCGCCCGCTGCAGCGCTTGTTTGTATCAAAATGCGTGATTGCTTCTTTTTTTATCTTTTATCGATCGTGACCGCAGACATATGCTGCCTTACGTGTTCCTTGCTGTGTGATAATGTGACATTGTTTGCTGCAAAGATATACGTGGATGTGTCTTCAAATCATACACAAGCCTCCACTACATGCTTTTCTGCACATGCGGATTACTTGTTCAGGGTCAGACGCTTGCTCTTATGTTTGTTTTCCATACTAGTATTGTATTTTCGACTTCTTTTTGTGGTCAGCAACAAACGCGCCTCTGTTGACGTCGTATCGTGTGCTTGTTTTGTGAAAATCAATCGTTATTCAGACCTTTTCTTGCCTCTTCCCGTTCTGTGGCGGGAGATGTAAGTTGTAAAACATGAAGCTAACATCAATCATCTGTTTACCACCTTCAAGCGCAAGAACTTAAGCTTCAGTCATAGAAGTGCTGTTTATCAGTCAACGGCTTGTCTTGCTTGGCGTTCGTTAAAATCACGTGACATGTTCTGACGCGAAACATCGTTGCACTTAAAGTTGATTGCAACAATACAGAAGTTTTATTCGGCGTCACAATACGTTGATCCGCGCTCCGGTTACGGCAACACTTTACAGATGTGCTCAGACGTCGTTCAAGTTAACGCAGGTCATACATGGGACAAAATCTACACAAGCGACTGCACATTTCTGTTTTTTTTCTGTAACTTTGTCTCTCTATAAAATTGCTTCAACCGCCATGGTATGGATGCAGCCCAGACACACCAGAAGTACTTGGTAGTTGCTGTCACAGCAAACATTGGTCATGTCCTTTTAAGTTATTTTATAAGACGGTTGCAATTTTCACATCGTCGCACTGTCTTTCCAAGTCGGGAGTGTAGATGATCTGTCGTCGATGCTGCAAAGAACACTCCAGTGTCATTAACCAAGAATAACTCAGTTGCTGCCTTCTCGAGTACAGCAGCACGTGTGGTGTGAATAGCCCTTTGCAGTTGGTTTCGGGGAAGCACAGACGACTTCGGGCAAACTGTCAGCATTGCTGGGGTGAATTGTGGTTAAATGTGATGAATACTTTGACAAAGTAATTGTTAATAGGAATTTTCAAAAGTTAGTTAACAATATTGGGGTTGAAAACTGTAATCAACAATATTGGAATAGAAACTTCCATTTAAATTTTTCCGTTCGTTGTCACAAGTTATCAAAATGCTTAACATGTCTTTTTCAGTACTATGATTAGCCAACGTAACAATGTAGGGAAATATTGCGTAGGATTGCTTCGAACATTACTTGTTAAGTCACAGAGAGAAGTGTTTGGCTTAACTGACAAGTGCCCCCTGGCAAGCTAAATGCAAAAATCGGGCCGCTTGTTAGCTTGTATTTTGGTATTCATTTGTTTTTTTGCAGTGTTTTCCGGTGAATTTGGGTGTTAGTATAAACATCCACTATTATTTCTCAACTTTTTTTTGAATGTTGGCTGTGAGCCCCTTATGGTGGCCAGTGGGCACCCTCCGGCCAGGTTCCCCCCCTGGTTCAAACCTCTAGTTGCGCCACTGAATCTAAGGCATGCTGTTCAGTTGAAGCTGAAGGCACACTTCAGCAGTAACCAGTGATGGAGTCAATTGTAATTGCATGTGATTAATTGCGCTTCGACAAAGTAATTGTTAATGGAAAAATTTCCAGTGCAATATAATTGTAACTGAAAATATTAATTGACTCCTTAACTGGCAGTCAGGTGCAATCAGCGTTTGCCAATTGTTACTAAGTGCCTGCACCGATTTTGAGTCGTTTCATCATTCACTCAACGCGTAGAGCTTGTCATGGCTTGTATGGTTGCACTTCGGCTTTATATTAGATTGCGAAATGGCCGCACATGCTTTATTGATGATAGTTGTACGTGATGAGCACTTACTAAGGAGATCCTGGAAATTTTGCTCAGATGATATAAAGCGTATCCAGGAATCCAGAGACATGAGCTGAGGCCAAGACACCATCCCAGAGCTTGTGCCCATTCTGGATAGACGTACGTTCGATTATACGTTAATGGTTGGTACAACGTTAACCAGTAGATGAGGACTCCCTGAAAAAAATAATGAATCACTTGTTGATTATGGCAAAGTGAGGTTGTGACTGAAAGGTTTAAAATTGCCAGACTTGACTGAATAAGTAGAAATGAGAAGAGGACTCCCTGAAAAATTAAGAAATAAATTGTTTTGCAGAAAATCGTATTATGCCCACCACACCAATAAGACGTGAGGCTACTTCATGGACATGTCCACCGGTGATGAGGTGTCTTCCACCGAAAGAGACCGGTTGCGACCCAGCAGTAACCCCTGCGCAACTGTGTTCATCATCTGGCAGCACCTTCCCACGTATATGCAACACCACAAGTTGAAACTGGACAGTAACAAAGCTGATTCGATTGTTGAGGGGCATCAACTCGATAACCTTCCGGTTCCTTCAATGCCCTGGCGTCCTTGCACTAATTTGTGATTTTGTTGCTAAATATTAATTATCGCCAAATCAACTCAACTTACATTGTTGTAGAGGAACAAGTTAAATGCTCCATGAAATAGCACCGCGTTTTATTAGTGTGGTGAGTATAAGAATATGATGTTTGTACTCACTGACATCTGGGGCATCTTAAACTGCCAAGTTCGACGGTACGATGTCAAGTTGCATCTGTAGCAGGTCGCCTTATAAGCTGATCGTGGGCGTCCGCAGGAGTTTTTCCAGGGGAGGAAACGCCGAAATTTTGCTTATCTTTTCAGGTTGCTGACGATGCAATGCTAATGTACGTTCACAAAACGATTTAGCCTTTACCCCATTAGTCTGTGCTAGTTGAATTGCAATTCTCATTCTTTTGTCTGAAATGCTTTCTACATTTCGACTATCAGGAACGCTTTTTTTATAAACTACCTAATATCCATTTTTTCGAGCACTTTCTACAAATAAGTCATAATTTAAGAATAATCAACGGCCAGAACAACGTGAGCGGTGAAAAAACAAGGTTAGACACACTCGCAAAACTGTTTCAAGCAGTGAGAAAAAGAACTACTGTAATGTTGACAACACTATCGGACAACTTATGTTAGAACACCACGCAGGCTTAAAAAACTGAGCAGATAAATTACGAAAACTCGCCACAGCAAATATAGCTTTGCTTTTAGTGCTCACTAAGGAGTCAGAACTAAACCTTAACGATAAAGACGTATTCCCACGAGTCTGCATAAATGTATTCTGACTAGCCACGTATTTTTATACTGTGTGAATAGAAGTCTGCATAAAAATCGTTTGATTAAGCTTTTCACTCGGGCACGTTGATCACAGTCTCACACTAACAATGGATTTTTCAAACTTGCAGAAGCACTGCTACAGATTTACTAATGGTTCTTTACACACAGTATAAAACTACGGTATATGTGCCTTACCGCTATCAGCAGTGGCACTGTCTCGCTGCATTATCTGCCTAGATGTCTGTATTGAACAGTCACATGCAGGGCTCCCATTCAGTGATTTAAAATAAACCCAGATTGCACACCAAACAACCCACATATGATGAAAGCCCAGAAAGCTTGTGTTACGAAGAAAAACATGTTAGTTGAATTGAAACGACAATCGAATACTGAGTTAATTATAGTTCTTCTTCAAAATTTTCTTCAGCAGCACAAACATTAACATTTAGACGACCTCTGTTGCTCCAGAGTCTAGACCAGGGATGGGGAATCTATTTACTATTACGGGCCGCATGAATCGTGGAATGTTTCTTGCGGGCCGCAAAAAATAATTACTCTTTTCTGAAAATGCTTCCTATGTCTTCCAAAGCTGAATAAGGAAATAAAACGATGTAAAGGAGCGGTGGAGACTTTTATTGACGCACTGTCTACGTATCCGTTTGTCATGGAGCTTCGTTTTGACGCGATGTTATGTTCTAACTTGGATAAAGAAATTTCTAATGCGGGCCATATTAAATGTTCACGCGAACCGCATTTGGCCCGCAGGCCGCAGGTTCCCCACCCGTGCTCTAGACGTTTTTCAGAACGCTGGTAACCTACTCCGTTGATGATATCACCCGCTAATTGTTGGAGTATAGGCTACGTTTGTTTTAACTCGGAAGTTTTGTGCAATCTTGAACTGCAGCGCGATCTAAAATTCCACAAACAATATAATCCCAATGCCTTCTCCCTCTGATTGAAATATCTGTTTTTTAATTTGTATGCATAGGGAAACATAGAAATTTAAACAATCAGTCCTAACCCATGTTTCACCAGTCTCTTCAACTGGCATTAGAGACAATAACATTATACACTGTATACAACCCGACAATCATCTTATATGAGGATATGAAACCGATTGAACACGTTCTGCTTTATCCGATATGCGAACTTCCTCACCTAGTGTGCGCATGCAAACACTGTAACATGAAGTTATCTTTATATTATTGAACACATTAAAGTTGCTGATAAATTTATCACTTCAAATAACCCAGATTTAACGCGAATTTTCATAATTAAACTTAGACACTCAGGCCGACTAAAAAAGCAGATCTGGGTGGAAAAACACCGCAGTAGAAGCCCTGGTCACATGCGGAAATACGCCTCTACCGTAACTTGAAGAGAAATTTTGGAAGATTTTTCTTGCCGTGTTACTATTACGCAGTAAAGACCAACAGTAAAACAATCCGCTAAGAAGTTTCGCAATCTGCCTCTGCAGGAAAGGCCCGCACATGAGCGAACTGCAATCTCGTCATTGCATGACACCAGACAGTGAACATGGCTCTTGTGCAGTGTCATACCGGAAAATAAACTGTCATTGCAACAATGAATTAATCGGAACTTAGCTGCTAACTTCAGGTTTTCTTGAAATTTTTGGTTTTAAGCCCAAATTTTCAGGGGGGTCAAATACCGGTTTTCTCCCTGAGGACGCTCATGAGGCTAATGTCTATAGTGTGCCTTTTGACTGTAAAGACGACATACTCACAGGGAGTGCTACTAACCGTTGCCGCTTCAGCCGAAAGCATTAAGATTTCTTACCGCTTGTTGTTCAACTCACGGTACATAGCTGGTGTGATTTTAGCTGACTTACTGAAAACAAGATAGGCTGCTGTAGTTATCAGAGCGACCATTTTATTTTTTCAATCTGGCACGGGCGCAGTTTACGTGGTGACGCTTTCAAATAACGCTGATGGCGATTTGAGTAGGCCCATAACCAGACCACATCAAATTTTTTTCTCCCTCTCTGCAAAAATGTGTTGGACATAGTTTTAAAATATTGGACACAGTTGAAAACATTTGGCCCCTCTCAGAAAACTCCTTCGCCCCACCTGGTGTCCTAAGCTGGTTACGGGCCTGGGTCCACCTCTCGCATCAGCACAAAGCATATTCCCCTGATTTTCAAAACAAATTTAAGGCAGGGGTGTAGTGGGGAGGGAACGCGTGGGAACGGCGTTCCCACACCTTTTTCGTGTTTTGCTTTAAATGAGTGTGAAGCTGTTTTAAAATGGCCAGTTTTTTGGGAGCGTTCCCACACCTTTTTTGTAGCACTATATCCCTGGCAACAGGTCATCGTCTTTTTACGAGTTGGAAAGAAATTTTTGTAGCTCGTCCTCTTTCGTCACCTTCACTTTTCCCCTTACTTGTTCTGTTTTTCAGAGGCAGCCATGCAACAAACCAGGCACATCAACAGGGCTGTGGAGCCGGAACCCAAGCATTAAGCAATTTTGAAATATTGGAGGCGGAACCAGAAACCATTAGATGGTGGAGCCGGAGCGTGGAAGTTGGTTTCCTCTTCCAGAGCCCTGGTTTGTGTTGTATGTTGGTAGATCAGGATTTCTCAAGCTTTCTTGCACATGTCCCAGTATCCACCAGATTTACCATTTCGCAACACCTCATTTATGCTGGTGTAACAACATAATTGTACAAATAATACAGTGGTTTTTGGTGGACCAAATCATTTTGCAGTCGGAGCTAAAAACTTTATATGTTGAAGCTGTAGCCAACGAACTTGAAATACTTGGAGCCGGAGTCTGAAGATTGAGTTCCGGGTCCACAGCCCTGTCATATGGTCATCGTATTTGGAAACAAGCTTTGTTTTCTCATTGTTGGCATAACGTGTCGTATGATAATACGTTTTTAGAATAATAGCAAAACTACGAAAATGGCCGAGAATTGTAACATGCCGGTTTTAGCGCTAATCCACAAGATAGGAAGAATGACTTCGAAAGAGTATGTTTTCTCTAATTAATGAAAAATATTTCCTGATTACAACACAGGTCAATTCATTTCAAAACAGTATAATTCAAATAGCGCTGTCGAGGTTGTCACCATCAACTGTTTAAAATCACTTGTAGGCTTCAGGTCTTTTGCAAAATGTGGCAATGCAGCTTCAGAGGTAGATGTAGCAAATTAGAGTAATCGAAAGAATTTTAGAAAGAGCAGCTTAATTGTTCAAACTGTTTTTTTTACAAATTTTTAAGTGAATCTGCAATGGAGACAATTTACGCCACTGATTGCATTGCACTATTGATGATCAAATCAGGGTAGCTTTTGCGATTCCACGTGTTAGCATCCCGTGCGTGATTGTAAAACTTCTACCTAGAGCATAGACATGTGCAATTCTTGTTAGAACTAGTGTTGTAGTCGAGAGGAGGCGTGAAAAGGCCCCTGCCTTTCAGTACAGTTTGGTGTATACGGCACCAAAAACGTGGCCGTTATGATCTCATGCTTTATACAAAATGTTCAACGAAAAAATCACGAATATCTTGACTGTTGTAGACAGTGCCGTATCAGCCCAACTCTGGGCCCCCCAAATCAATGGACCCCCCCTAATGGTGATAATTACAATGGACCCCCTAATGGTGATAATAAAAAAACGTTTACGACTTTATGCTACATCTCGAGGCCAAATGGCCTTCAAAACAAAATATTCTAATTGCAGACACAATTTTGGCAGAACCAGGCCCGTAGCCAGGTGTTAAGATTTGAAGGGGCAAAATACATTTTTGTGGGGGAATATTTTAGTATTTATCATATGTTTGAAACTAATTTTTCTGAGCACAACCAAATTTGGGGGGCACAAAAAGGATTTTGGGGTAACTTCCCCCGAATGCCCCAGTGCGTCTGCGGGCCTGGTCAGAACCATTGCCAGAAAGTTTTCCATTAGGGGCCTTCACGTTTGTACATTCTGCAAAAACAAATTTGCAGAATGTCTAACCCTTCAAATGTTCAAATTATTTGTAATTAATTTGAACATTTGAAGGGTTAGACATTCTGCAAATTTATTTTTAATTCACACCATGAACAGCATTTGCAGATTATACAAATTAATTATAAATATTTTTCCGCAAATTTGCATAATAGGCTGGTAGTTTCCAACTAAATTTTTTGAACCAACTTAACAAAAGGAACTGGGTCGTAAATCATTGTCATTTAATTGAGGGCGATTATTTAGAGATGTCGTATGAAATGAAAATGTGAGAAAAATTTGCAGGAAATCAGAATCAATCCACCTTCCAGTTATCAAAAACATTACTACCGAAGAAGCAAACATGAGGCCTGTCAAAGCATGTGCGCCGCGATGAACGTTTTCTTTCTTTAGCGCAAATTGATGAACTTCACCAAGAGCTTAAGTGAAATATGCTTATAAAGCGTGCGCATTGGGCTTTTTACTGGCCGAAATACGCATGCATAGACGTTGCTGTTGTCTGGACTGTTAATCTCCTGGTGCATGGCACATGTTTAGATTAATAACATTTTGTATCTCAAATCGACCATAAATGTTAACAAATATTATAGACTAAGGCCTACGTGGACGCAACGGTTAACATCCATAATCCCTAACTGCACTACTCTGTTTTTGGACACCCCCAAAAATAGACTCTTCTAACTACACAATTAACTCTATCTGGCTCTCTGAACAGCTAGCTGCCCAATTGTGTAACTTTGGTCGTAAGCACCAAAGGTATCTTGTTGCTATGCAGTACAAAATAAGAGAAGACTACCTGGGCTAGACATAGTAGCTTACATTTTTTACAACAATCATTACACAAAATACGTTGATCAAGTGGAAATCTGACTTCTGGACGTACACAACTAGGCATGTAGGCAGGGCCGGATGAACGAACGCGAGGCCCATCAGGGCAAAGTCGTGACCGCGAGGCCCCGACACGTATTAGCACAAGTGCGCAGTTCGCTCCTTTGCCTGCAGAGGCAAGTTGCGAAACTTGCTAGCGGATTGTTGTGCTCTTGGTCTTTATTGCGTAACAATAACACGGCATTAAACCTTCAAATGTTCACTTTAAGTTATGGGAGTAGGCGTTTTGGCGCACGGGGCCAGGGCACTCATCTGAGGGTTTTTCCACCCAGATCTGTTTTTTAATCGACCTGTGTGTCTAGGTTAATGCAAATAACAAAGTATGAATTTGCATGCAAATTTCAAGGAACATTTTTAATGGGCCAAAAAGTAATAATTAGGTTTCGGTAGGAATCTGGGTTATCGTCTGGGTACAACAACCATCTCACCACTTCTTGCAGACCTTTCGTCCATTAGGCTATGCCTGTTTAAGATTGTGTTCGGCGATAGTTCACTTTATCCGAAAAATTACATTTATTTTGTCTGCTAAGGCTGATCAGCGCAAGCGCTGACCACATTAGC
>JGI24021J15306_10001178_pt1 | contig 24537 bp, 14 predicted proteins | sample Ectturendosymbi1_FD_15306 | JGI IMG/M metagenome (IMG submission 15306) | reverse complement strand
TGGGTGTAAGCAAGGAATCGATCAGCAAATTTTTAATAGGAAATCGATTTCACGTAAAATTACGCATCCTCAGTCCTTATTCAATTAGAATCTGTGCAATCAATTCAATTAGAATCTGTGCAATCAAAAGTGCAATCAACCAGCTGTACGCTTAACAATAAAACTCACCACTGTGAGTCGCAGTATGTGCACCTCGATCTGCGACAACGCCTCGTGAACACAGCAGCCTGTTTGATGGTCAGGCTGTGAATTGGTTACGTTTGCCAATTGGTGCAGTTCTTCAAAGGATAGGTATGATCAGCAAATGTACGCTTTTTCCTAAAACACAAAGAATTACCACAACAAAGAACTGAAAAGCCACGTTCTCGGGTGCAGCGCCGTCGTTATCGCTGCTATACGACTTTGCATTTTCAAAACATCACGATTCTTTTCAGCGATGCCAGGTTATTTTGCAATAACAAGCAAGTAAATTTGAAAACAAGCTCAAAATAGAAAACCTAACCGAAAAACAAGCCCAAAATGCGTTTGGTTGGAAAATTCAACAAAACAGGAAAATCAAATACGAAAGCAGGGAGGAATATTCCAAAAAAACAAGCCCAAGATGAACACATTTACGCAAAAACACGCCCAAATTGGGTTTTTCAGTTCAGTAGGATGAAACAGCAAAAGTGCCATAAAATTTCAAAAAGAAGCAATGCGAAAAACAGAAATCTGTGAAAAACAATCCGAAAAAACAAGCAATTTTCAACGAAAACAAGTCCAAAAACAAGCAACCTGCAAGTCTTCAAAAAACCCGCAACTCCACGAAAAAACAAGCCCAAATTCACGGGAAAACCGCAAGGTTGGCCACACTGATTCTTTTGCAGGAACCAGCACCACCCACGATGTTTGTCAAAAACAACTCTCACGTGAAATCGGACTCCGATCGAGCGACGATAACTGTCGAACCAAGCGATGCCGAAACGCAACCAAACCGCGATTACGTGGAAGGCTCCTCTGGCAAGGAAGTTAAGTGAGTGCGTAGAGCGCTGGAAAGGTCAAAATTACGTTTATTTCAATATAAGAGATGGAAGCACGGGTTGGCAGAAAAGCGGTTGATCTGTGTAGTGTGCGCAATTTTATTGAGTGCTTGACCTTTGCCAAACCTTACTTGAGAAATAAGCAAATCTATATTTTAAGACGCTCTGTATATTTTACCCTTATGTCCATGTGTGTCGGAAGGATTTTGTTCCAGGGAGGAGCTAATAGTGGGTTTTTCCAGAGGTAACGAAAAAGATTTTATTTTCCAGGGTGAAGCCAAAGTGGTGAAGTTTCATTCTACCCACTCGAAACTAAGAAAACAATCTTTTTGCTAAAACTTTTAACAGGAAAATGTCAACTTTCAAAATCCAGGGGAGCTTTCCCCCCCCCTTGCCTCCCTTCCAACGCCCATGGTAATGTCATAAGCAGGGGTGAAGGAAAACGAACTGCTGGTTTCTGCTTGTTTTCTTAAAAGAAAGTGCGACAGTAACTTTTGACTGTTTCACGCAGCAACTCATGGCGATCAGCTCACAGTCAACAAACAATCACGCGCATACAAGAAGCTGAGAACGACCGCAAAACGGTAAAACTACTTTGTATAAAAGTGCGAAATATCTCGTCTGACTTTTTCTCCCTGTTTTATAATTTAAGGGTGCTCATCCCTTAATGCCTGCTCAATTACGGTTAAACACGCATCGTGAAAAATATCCATAATGATTGATACGTTGCCGTAAAGTAAAGTCTTTCGATAGATATAGTCACAAACCCTGTGTTTCAAAACCTGTCCAGTCGATCCCCGCGTATAAATGAGCTTTTAGAGACGCAAACCTTTTGCAAAAGGAGCAATGGAAGTAAGATTTTCGCCAAATATCAAGGAGTTTTATTAACTGTCAGTGGTTCGGGGCCTCGTTTATTTCTTTTGACATATCTGGAGCCATTTGGTTAATAGCTTCGTCAACATGTCGTGGTTCTTACCTGCCCTATTAATAAGTTACTTTCTATCAAGTATCAGTCTCTAATTTAAACACCTCCTTGTGCTCATACAAGTTACTAAAAACTGAAGCGATCGACCGCGTGTAGTCTTTAGTTGGTAACTTGGTAAATTGATCTAAGAAAATGGTGAAAACGTGTGAGATTATGTGGAATTTGGGGTGTCTGGTGGGTTCAAACCCCCACATAAACGTCTTTTACTACTTAAATTAAGATATGAGAGCATAATGAACGATTTCCATTCGTTTTCATTTGGCAGCGTTTGCAGCAAGGCTGAGGTAACTGAGGGCGTCTGTTAGGAATAATCCACCACTTAAAACGCCTGTCAATACTTATTGAAGATAGCAAGGAGTGTAAGAAACAATTTGCAATTGCTTTTATCTGATAAAATTTTCAGCTATCCAAAGATCCCCCTTTTTTTGGTTCGCCTTGACCAAACCCAAAATGTTGACCAGAAAGACGTCCTGCTTTTAAGTGTGGAAATACAACGAACATTACTGTATGCATGAAAACTGGTAGATTTTTCAGTTAAATAAATGTCCTCGGTTCGTAAGTAGTTTTCCGTGGTTTGTTGCCTTCGTGCTCTTTGGTTTTTAACAACCAGTGTTGCATTCGGGAGGCACGAGGAGAAATGTCATTCCCCCTTTTTTTGTAGATGAACAGAGTTACCTATAAGTTTGATGTGGCACCAAAATTCCATTGCCTTTTTGTCATTTTTTGAAAAAACATTAACCACCTCAGTTTGGCACCACACAGCTGTGAAAATACCCTCCACCCCCAGAAAAAAACAGTTTTCGTATGGTAATGTCACAAAGCTTCTCAAAAAGATGACGAGAAGTCGAGTGTTGTGATTCAACCAAATGTTTGCAGCAGTTCACTGACTTGCAGGTCGTGGCCCCGTCTTTCGATGAGATCATGGAAGACGTGCGTACACGCGTCGGTTGTGACGTCACGTTTAAAGTTCAAGTGGTCGGTTGTCCTTCTCCTGACGTAATCTGGCTCAAAGACAGCAACGTCGTATCCGCGCCCAATGTTACGAGGTGAAAATGATTTTCGTAGTGGGCTGTGGCGTTTGCAGAAAACGTGATCAAATCTAGGTTTAGTGTGAGGTTTGTGAAGCAAGCGTCAGATCCAAATGGCAGTTGAATTAGATGCTATGGGGCCCCGTTCGTAAAAAAATTAAAAAAAAATTATATGGGGCGAAAAAGGGAGAGAACATGAAAGGCGCCAACGCATTACTAGGAAAACAACATCCTCCGTATGTAAAGATGTCAAATGTGCAGCATATGCCTTCTCAGTGTCCATATTTCAGTGGTAGAGTGTCCGCCTCTCAATTGGAAGGTTGGGTGTTCGATCCCCTGCCACTGAGTGAATCGCCGTAGCTCTCTTTGGGCAAGAGCGTTCACGTCAAACTCCCCGGCAAGAAACAAATTTCAGGCTCCAGCCTATTGCCGTCACCAAAAAGCAAATTTAAAAAATGCCTCCTTGGTGATAAACTTTGAAGCGCTAGCTGAAAGAACAGCTATTGNTCGAAACCACAGAACACCTCAGGTTCAGATCAAATNGTTCCGGTATAACTTTGACCCACAACGATCATCTACAAAGTTGCTGCTAGGTGTCGCTGCTCGTGTGCCACTCGCAATGAGCACTCAGCCATTTTTTACGTTCTAATCAGTATCACTTAACCACCTTGACACGCGCCACGCCGTGCTGTTTCAGGTCTTTTAACAAAGAGATGCATTGCCTTGTCATCAAAAACGTGGCGCCTGGCCAAAGCGGAGTTTACTCGTGCGTGGCGAAGAGCGGCGTCGGTGAAGTCGTTTGTAAGGCGGAGCTTACAGTGCTACCGGAGAGCGATCAGTCTTTTTCATCTGATAACGAACATGCTGCTACGAACAGCCAAAAGTTTTGCGGTAAGCTGAATTTATTTCTTGCTCCCTACCAGACCAATAATCACCAACCACTGCTCATTGACCCATAACGTTTTCGTTAGCAGCGTCGTCTTTGGGTTAGGAATCCAGGAAATGACCAAGGTGTACGCCGCCAAGATTTTATTCTGCTCTTCTTTTTAGTGTTTTCGGGGCTTAAAGATGATTTTTTGATAAAAAGCAACAAACAAATTACTACTTCATAGTGCGGAACTGAACCCCATGCTTGCCCCCTATCCCATGTACCATGCTTGCCCCNTATCCCATGTACCATGTACACACGTCTGGATATGCTCGTGAGTTTGCGGATCAGAGATGCCTACTTTCACTTTAATTTCAGTAGAGGAGCACACATTTTTAGACGTTTGTAGATCGCAAGTTCGTTGTTTTAGAAGAAACACAACACAGGGTGACAACGCGACCTATTGCGGTCACAGTGTGATCCAAGAAGCCCCAAACTTGCCGGAAGCCAATCGATAAAAATCTTCGGCTTCATCAGTGCAGGTAAGGCATTCGCAAAACTGAATATAGCACGTTTTGCTTGAAATATAATTTGTCTGCCACGGACAATAAATGATTTCAAAATGAAAGATTTTCATTGGGCATCCGACCTACAGAAAGCAATACGTTTGGNTAAAAAACAAGAACGCTCCCCAGCAGACCGTCACCTAATCCGCAATCAGAAGCTGTTCTTGTTCGCTGTACTTTCTACTTGCATTTTATGAAACGTCGGTCACCAGCATTACGCCGACATAAATGTATTTGTCTGTTGTCATTAACACAGCTTTCCTATGCATCGTTTTTCGCTGTTTGAAGCTGCCATCAGTTGGCATTTCTTCAATACCTGTCTTCCACCAAAGCCGCTCATGAGCAAGCCGCTTTGAAAACCATCACTGAAGTTCAATTCCGCCACAGCCTGTGGTTGTGGTACAAGTAAAACCCGGGACTTTTTAACTGTGAAGTTTTGCTTTAAAAAATGGCGGATTCAAGTTTTGAGAATTGAGGGCTCTAGGTTTGCTGTGATCTTTCCAGCAATCTTCCTACCGTGCAAGCTTTAGTGACTATTGCGATGATTGTGAATTACACATATCCACATTTCAGCAGTAAGTCCCGCAATTAGCATCAGTTTTTTGTTTTTACGCTTTTGGTGAGACCAGCATTATGGTCATAGCGTGTACTTGAAAATACAGCTGGCGTAGTTTCTCCAAATCTTGATGTAGTTATTCACCATTTCAACCGTAACTTCTTTCTTGCAGTTTTCGGGACTGAAGATGCGTAAATTACGTGTAATCGATTTCCGGTTGAAACACTTTGCGAATTGATTCAACTGCGTCGTCCTTGTGGAGACTTACTGGTGGAATCAAGCTTTTTTCATGAATATATTCGGATTTATAATAAAATTGCCTCCAGAGAAACAACTAAAATTAAAAAGCCTTCATACTCTTTTCTGCCAATTTGTAAATAGGATAGCAAATCATTGGAATGTATAAAACACTTCATGATAATTAACTCTTTTTGGCCGGTATTTTTAGCTCGTCAGATATTTTCGATGTGGTCAAAAGCTGTAAAATCATTTCCAAGTTTTTGTGTTTTTGTCTCGTGGGGGTCTGTGAACAGTTACTGTTAAACTCTCTCAACAGCAATGTATAGCGCAGCATTCGGCAACGAACATTCGCTGTTTTGCGTCACAGACGATTACGTCACGGGTGCGGTGATCGCCAAAGGCTCGTTTTCGACAATCAGAAGCGTGGTGCGAAAAATCGATGGAAAAAATTTTGCTGGGAAGTTTGTTCGTAAAAAAGGCGATGCGAGAAAACAGACGGAAAACGAAGTGCATTTCCTGCGCAGGTAGATGTGGCGGTGTGAGGCCCTGTTAATATCAGGTCAAATCACTGTTTCCTTTTGAAACATCCAACAATAAATTTGTTATTGAAAATTTTCGTTCACTGATAGTCAGAAAGATATAGGCCGTTTCCTTAAGCAACTCATTCTGTGAATAATGCTACCGCTTCTTCTACTTTCACTTTCAGAATACAGCATCAAAACGTGGTCGCCTTCTACGGTTATTATAGTCATGAGAAAAAATACAAGACCATCGTCTTAGAACCGTGCGGCCAAGAGTTGTTCGACTTCTTTCTGACCTTAGATGAGGTCACCGAAATCATGGTATGCTGAGAAAAAAAATCCACCTCCTTTAAGATTTTCACTTGCTTCCGCAATCATTCAAACTTCTTTGCTCCTTTAAAGTTTTTAAAAATGTTTGTTTGTATCGGTTAGTACAGGGCTTCCCAACCTGGGGTACATACATTTGCTTATCTGAAGGGGTGCATTTAAGGTTATCAGGAATGTTCCGCTTCAGATAGAAGATAAAAATATATTTGCATATTATTTGTTTCCAAACAATTTTAGACATATCAGTTAATATTACTTTCAAAAGTCAACACATGCTTATTGTTAAATATATCTACGAATAATCATAACGAAATATTTTGTCATAAGAAATTTTAAGGGTACATGTTCATCGTTCGAAATTCTGAAGGGGTAGATGCTTATCTGTTGAAATGCTGTAGGGGTACATGCTGATCTGTCGGAATACTAAAGGGGTACATGGTAAGAGAAAGGTTGGGAAACCCTGGGTTAGTAGTTATCTGGAAACGTAGTGTCTATTTGTGGGTACAGTCGGTTGGATGTTAACATCAAACTTTATTTTTGCGCCCCCGCATCCCCAACCAGCCTCGTGACTGTGTTATTTTGTCACGCTTGTTCAGGTTGCCGGATATATGAAGGAACTGTGCGGCGCCTTATCTCATATCCACTCTTTGAACATTGTTCATCTTGATATCAAACCAGAGAATTTGATGTTGTCGAAAGAAAGCCACAGCTTAAAACTCATAGACTTCGGTTTTGCAAAAGATTTAGGCCAGGTAAGGCTTTTACGTATGTCGTCAACCGTAGTTACGCAAACACTTGCATGCGACGTTTTTTGTGTTGAAAAATATAGTTTTAAACTCTTCTCTTTTGCTGTCTATCGAAAGGAATCTTTTCACAACCAAGAATCAGACACTACGATCTTTGTCAGAGCATAAACGAGTATTTCGCCCACGATGGAGGCATCATCAGCTCATATTCAAATAGATACTCTTTTCTTTTAATTTGTATTACTTTAATTTTTTTTCACCTCACAGACCCCGCATGCTTTTATTTTACGTCACGCGTTTCGACTGAGTAAAAAGCAACCACAATCGAAGTTTATTCAAATAGTACAGAGCAGTTTTTCGAATCCATTGTTGCTTCACACTTAAATGACAATGTTTCTGGCGTACTTGTTTGCGGTCACTTGTTGGGCGTTGTGTATTGTCAAACCGAGCAAACGCCCACTCTGGTTCATCTGCTTTACCACCTTGACAAACGTAGCTAGATGTGTTACATTTTTTTTGCTAGAAACGCCCTTGCTACTCGGATCAAGGCATTCCCGACTTCGTAGCCCCTGAAATCATCAATGACGAGCCTGTGACGCCGCTGAGTGACATGTGGTCGGTCGGAGTGATTACGTATCTCGCGCTGAGCGGGATTTCCCCGTTTTGCGGAGAAAAGTAAGTTTGTGTGAAGTGCAGAAAGGCTGTGCATTTGATTAAACCGCATTGCCTTTTATGGGAGGAACGCGACAGCTAAGTAATTAGCAGCACTGCTCTTTTAACAAGAGCGTTAACCTGGCCGTGTGACCAAGGGTTAGCAAAACTGATTTGAGAGTGTGATTGTTTTTCAGAAGATTTATTTCTGAAACTATTTTTCCCTGAGACTTCAAATAGAAATTAAAAAGTTATGATTCTACTTTTTTGAATGTCAACGAAATTCCGCTTGAGCGACATGACTAAAAATTTTGAGAGTGAAATCAGAACACGTCGTAGAGATTGTTGCAACAAACGGTTAGATCAGTTGAAAATGCCATTGAATTATTTTTGATTTGCTGGGCAAAACGTGCTACTTTTCTCGGAAACAAAGTTGTATTTTGGATCATCGAAATCGTCATCTGAATGCTTGTCTAAAAAAAAACGTCAACACACTTTTGTTCAGCGATCAAGCGACACTGTACAACATCCGGGAATGCGATTGGTCGTTCGCTCACAAAGAGTTTGCGGACGTCACCGAACAAGCCAAGCTCTTCGTCACCAGTCTGCTCACTAGCGCACCTAATGATCGGTTGTCTGCCGATCGGGCACTAAGTCGTGCGTGGATCGTCTCGCCATCGAAACAACGTCTTGCCATTGAACGCTTAAAATATTTTCAGTCCAGAAGAAAATGGCAGGTAGGGAGGACCTATAATATAAGGCAAACCGTGTGTTGATCACTTTTGCTTGAGAATTACTACGCTACTTGATTAAAACACCTTGCGATGCATATTCAGTGGGCAACACGTATACTTTAAATGCGATTTTGTATTTTGCCTTTTTTCTGCTTTGAAACACTTTGTTCAATGGTACTGGCTTATTCGTGCATTCTTGTGATTCAAATCACGAAGTAACACGAATGCAGCAAGAGAAAAAGCAACAGCATTAAAGAGCAGAAATGCATTTTATGTTGATGAAAAAATACAAAACATCAGAGACCCAAGGTTTAGCAAATTGATTATTGTGTCCAATACAGATACTTTCTACCTTTTTGCGGTGCTTTTTAATGCATAGTTTCATTTGAGTGTAATTAAATAATGCCATTTTCGATCTTTTTCTTTGTTTCCTTTCAGTAGTCTGTTCAGAGTTACTACTACCACTTTCTTCCAGTTATTTTAACTTTTTATCTGTAAAAATGGCGTTTTCACTCACCTTTAGCGTTTTCACTCACCTTTAGCGTTTTCACTCACCTTTAGCAACGGCATAATGGTCGCAGAAAAGAGTCATAATCTGATCTTCACGAATATGTAAACTACGCAAGTTTTCATAATTTCAGCGATCCTTGGTAACTGAAAAGTCCACACTTGTTTCTCGATCCATTACCTCTTTACTGAGGGGAGACTTTGACTCGACGTCACTGAACGTTCCGCGTAACGTCATCGGTCTCTCGAGGGAATTTTCCGATTCAGAGTCTGACGTCGGCAGCTCATCGGAGAAAGAAGAAACAAGGAAGGCAGGAACGGCAGTGATGGTGAGAGCACCATGCATCGGCGACAAACCTTTCAAATATTAGTAAACAGGTTTAAACTGGGAAAACGTGGCTCTCTAAATGAAATAAAACTGCCATGATTTCAGTAAAAGTTAAGTTCAAAATTACAAAGTTGTATTTATTTGGACAATTTCTATGCCGGTTATTTTTTCAAACGATTGATCGCTTCAAACACTTGTGAATTTTTAAACTGCTGAAACAGGGTTTTCTTTCTTCTTTTGTTTCAGACTGAACCTAAATGGACAAATAATCGAAATCAGCCATCATGCACCCAACCGTCCAAACCTATTCTTTCCACAGCGATGCGAAAACGTGCACTTTTTGAAAAGTCTCGCAGTTACAGCGGGTCCATGGACCGGCCTCTTCAAATCGTCACTGAACCAACAGACGTTGTTGCTGGTAAAGTACAGTGTTCCGTGCTACGTCTGCTTGAATGGGACCAGCGCTTAACACAAATCAGACATGGGACTTTAAATTTATTTGACATTATTTAAAAGCTGATGATGTAAAAAAGGTAGTTTTTATGATGTAACAAGCTTTGCATGAACGTACCTGGCACACAGATTTGCCGACGATTGTCAGGAGTGGGAGTGGAGGTTGGAGAGGCGGCAAACTCTCGTCTGTCGGCAAAAAGGTGCGTTGTGCTTCTTGGAAATTAATTTTCAGAAGGCCGTTTCAACGGCGAGCATTGGTTTGAAAATAGAAACGATGTTCAACCATCAGTGCAATGCGTTGTACTTTTTGCATCGTGGATTTTCGACGTTGGCCCCTTTCGTTATGTGAAAGTCTGTGACTCTACGCGATCAATAAACTGAAGCATGTGATGCGCCCAACTTGTCAGGTATGTGCTTTAACGTGCAAGCTGTGGTTGAGGAAAGTTTTCAAAAACTTCATGACTGCATTTAAATTGTTCACAAATAAAAACCTGCTTTTGAACAACCGCCTTTGCAACGTCAACCACAAACAAACCGCTGTGCGCGTTGAATCAGTTTTCGGTCGAAATCGAACTTGTTGGACCCTCTGAGATCAGCCGCAACGCGGCTAAAGAGATTTGAACAGCTTGTTCTGTGTTTAAGGTCAGTTTTGAAGATGAGGTGCATTCGGCGGCGACCACTCCTGAGAAAGAAGGTTTTCCTCTGAAAAGCATACAGACCTCGCATCCGGTCAATGCACCGTCGTCACGAACAGACAGTTTGAGTTTGGTAAGTGAGAGCGAGATCTCTGTAACGTAAATCGCCCGGTTCTCTTTCTTCCCATCCTTTCTACACTTTTTACAAGATTCGATCGACCTTACGCGTAAGGCATTGATAGGCTCTAAATTGCATGTAAGTCCTCTTTATGCAGTTAAAATTTTAATTAACTTACGCAGAATAGAGCTCTGACAAATAACCATGGATGTAAAATTTCTAGAATGCATAGCATGCACGTATCATATTACTTTCTAACTAAATATTTTTGACGCCAATTATGAAAATCAACATTCGCAGTGAAAAACTCGGTGCCAGAAAGAACTCGAAATGGATGCAAACTAAAACAACAAACACTTCGTTGCTACAAAACGAGCATCTCAGTAAAAACCACGCTTTTCATAGGTTTGCCTTTCATGCAACAGCTGAAGCAAAATTTGACATAATAAGTGCAAGCTGGAGGTCGACGTACATTGAGAGATCGACGTACGACGCACAGCAGAAGCCGCTGCAGAAACTGCCGTCTTGAACTTTTAGCGACCTTTGACCTTTGTCACGACCAGCCAAACACTTCAGAAGCAAAATCGCTTAGGAGGAAAAAATCTATTAAACTATCTGAAGGCCTGCACAAGCAGAAACGTTTGGCGCGAAGATTTATTTTCAGCAATTGCAAGGGGTGGCAAATTGCCGGTTATCCTTCGTAGATTCAGCCTTGGCTACAATTAGAAATCCAGGACAGCTCAACCTTTTTCACGCCACCTATAATAACGTGTCCATTATTACATGTGACAGAAACGAGTGGATTTTTCACAGCAGCCTATATATAGCAATGTGTTGCAGTGGCATAGCGCGAATCACGCAAGAAACAAGACCAGGTTTGTAACTCGACTAATTATTACTTAGCTATCAAACAGGAACGGCAGATCCATACTTAGAATATAGGGAAGCATTGGGTAAAGGGGGCACCAGTTTGGTGGAAACGTGTACAGTATCTTGAGTAGCAAGGGAGAGAAGCCAGGAAAGTGGGTGCCATTTTATGAGGCACGACCTTTGGGGGCAACTGCCCCAAATCGTCACTTTGAATCCGCCTCGTGTAGGCGCTATCTGGTAAAGTTATTGATGATTCTCAAATCAGCCCATGAGATGTTCGCATGAGTGGGTTGAACTCCTTGTTTTCACATGAATTGAAGAGATTAGTCATAACAAAATCTGTGCTGCTTCCTCTTCTTCTTTCTTATACATAAACAGGAGTACATGTTGGTCAGAACTTGGATTGAGTACGGTATTCCAAAAGAGCAGGGTTGTCTATCTCATCAATGTGGCACGGAGGTTTGAATTTGGTGCAATCATGCAAGATGTGGTGTGCAGTCTGCACCTTGCCACATTCAAACAAATCTGAGCTTCACGGGCCCATTAATTTCATGTTGGCCGCAAATCGGCCACCACCAGTCCTCAGGCGGTTGAGCTGAACCCAGGCATTCCTGGGGAGGTCGCAACATGGTGGTTGTGGGTCGAATGCGGGAGTGAAGGATTGGTGCGGTTGGTTCCCCGTTGTTTGACAACAATGCCACAAAGGAGCGAAGAGGTTCCTGGAGCGGAGACGTTTAGGAGAAGGTTTTAGTCACAACGTTTCGTGTAGGAGATGTTTCGGATTGAGGGCTTTGGCGTAAAGTCTCAAGCATGAAGCACTGCGCCTTGTCTCAGATGGGCTAATGCCAGATAGAATGGGCAAGAAGGAGGTGGGTGTGCTTCGCAGGCAGCCAGTGATAACGCGCATCGACTCGTTTAAAGGTACATCGATGTGTTGTGTGTGAGCGCTGCGGCACCACACTGGGGCACAGTACTCTGCCGGAGNAACTGCAAGCGCCAAGCAAGAGGTTCTGCTGACTGATTGAAAGCTGCGCACCAGGGGAGATATACCGAAACTTGTTGGTGTTGCTGATGACCTTCCAAAGTCTTCGCCGCCTGAGCAAGACTTTGCGCTCCATTCAGATCTCCAAAATTGATTTGGAATTTATCGGTCTGTTTCAATAAACCGTAATGTTGGTGTGCTGCAGTGTTTCTTAAAAAAAGACTTTTGTAGAGATTATTGCTTCGGTAACCAGTATTTCGGGAGATGACCTCAAATACTTTCCACCTCAACAGTCAGTGTATGCTGAAAGCAAATGTTTTTAGTAAGTTATAAGTCATGGGTAGCTTAGCGTTGCTAGGCTGATGTGTTCATATTGGATCAACGCTTGACACTGCGCGAATAACCATTTTGGTTTTATTTGTTTCACTCGTTTGTCTCACGGTTCTGACGGTCACTCGCCAAGCTGTTCAGCAAAATAAACCGTTACCAGTCGCAGATATTTTAGTCGCTATATAATATTGTTCCAGATACAGTAGAATGTGGAAAGTAAACTATTTGCTGTCTGCACATGATATGCAGAAATAACGTAATTTGACTGCATGGTGCGTACTTGTTTGCGTTAAGCAGGTTTATCGGCATCGAAATGTCCGTTTGTGGACGACCTGTGAAGAAGTTGGTTTGTAGAAGCAGACAAAAGACTTTTTACATTTTTTCCAGACATTTTGTTACCAGCAAGATGACGCGAACGTCAACCACTCAGAAACAGCGTCCGAAAAAGAAAAGTAATTTTACAAGAAAATGGTTTAGAATTGCTGTACCAGTGACTTAATGTTGGCGTGATCAGTTCATAACCGTTTTTTCCGAGACAAACGCTAAGGAAAAATTTGCAAATCAATTGAATCTGCACTGGAAACTAGATTGCTTTGTCTTGTGCAAGAAGGACGTTTTAGTGTATCCTTTCTTGATACCCTGAGTTGGCTGCAAAGGCATTTTTAATTAACTTCACAACTCTTGGTCTCACCGATATCAATGTTAACAATTTTATGTCAGAAGATGTTATCAGCAAGGTCGATGACGGTTAACAGCAGCCGGTTCGGCCAATAACCAGTCGGAGTAAATGCTTCATAAACCGAGACCCGGACCTCTTTGCGCTGTATCCTTTATGACAAGCATTAAAACGTTTATGACCTTTCGCCTGCTGATACTGCAAATGATCAACGTACAAATTCAAGCCGATGATCTCTTTCTTTTTCAGAAGATTGAACGATGGCGCTCTCGCAGCGATGAACTGTCGTGCTGTTGTGGTGGACGAAGACGTCAGTCCCACCACGACTTGTTGCGTTCATCGCGACATTTGGGCGCGTGGGTCATCGCGCGGCCAACCCTTGCGTGGCGACGTCGCAGGCTCCCTTTCGACGGCCAAGAAACCCACTAAGGGGATTCTAAAAAAGAGCCGATCTGTCGACAGTCGTGAGTGTCGTGATGTAGTTGTGATGTCAAAGAGTGCATGTGTGATGTCATATTATATCTTCGCTTGTCCGCAGCTACGACCGGTCTATGTCCAATCGCGGGTTTACGACACCGAATAGTAGGAGATGGGAAACTGTGATCTTAGGTTTCAACTTTTAACAAAGCTGTTAGTAGTGACAAAAAACGAAGATTTTCATTTTGATTTTCGGCTGCTGCTTGAAATGTTTCTGTGTTCAGCTTTAAGAGAGATGGAAAATACGGGTGAAGACAGCCTTAATGTTTTTCGCCCCATGTACCCATTTCTGCAAAGAGCAACAAATGAAGAAAAACCCGTTAAACGTTCTGCGTACTCATTGAACGCGCTTGCACGTGGACAGTGGCCACGGCAGCCAATGACATTGCTGACTATTTAACTATGGTAGAGTGAGTAAAGCACCGATTACTTACTCTGCCTGGAAGGTTCGAGTTCTCATTACTGCTTCCTCCTCCGCCAAACTTTAATGTTTTGCGAACAGCCGCAAAAGTACTTTTCTTCGAGGATGGGTGCCTCGAGACTGGACATCACTATACGAAAACATTTTCCAAGTCGGTATCGCCGGATGCAGACGTAAGCTGAAAACATTTTTCATACGTTTTTTTTTTAATAATGATGACTTGCCTTGAAACCGGTTGGCCACCAATGATCTTTCGGGTTACTGCAAAATTTCCACGTTGTGCAATATTTTTTCAGAAGGACCCACTCTGTGACCTTTGGCCCAATCTTTTCAGATTATCATCCTTGTTTGCAATCTTTTTCTCAAAAACTCCTCTCTGCGAATCACTTCTTAGATCTTGCGGATGTCTTGCCTTCAAACCCTCGATAAGGGGCCGGTGTTCAAAACAATGTTTTACACAGCTATGGATTTGAACAAAAATATAAAGTCGCCAGATAGTCACAGTGGCGAAGTAATATTGAAATAAGATGCGCAAGGAAACATGCGTGTGGTGTAGTGCTTGTCATAGTCCAAAACCTGACACAAACAAGACGTTGACGTGAATCGCAAACTTCAGCCACATCACTGGCAAGTCGACCGGAGTAACTTTGTTTCCGAAACCACAAACAGACCTTACGACATTGACAGAAAATTTCGAAATTTTGTAATAAGTAAGACGCCTCAGTGCGCGGTGCGCTAAAATAAAATTCCAGCGTGTATTTCAACTCAATTGTCTGGTTGCGTATTACGATATAAACAGAGCTGTACAAGTATCGTCCGCTTGCTGCGACGATTTACCTTTCCTGTGTCGTATCCGCGCAGTCCTCGCCCGGGATCAGGAAACTTTCGAAGGCAGCGAAGCGTCGTCTTCAGTTCCGTCGCGGCCAGTCGGCCGAATCCGCTCTCCAGCAACTCAGGCCACGCTGCGGGGGGTTGCGAGGCCCCCTGCTGGAACGACGCATTGACGAAGACTCTGAGAATTTGACGGCGGGTGCGCGAATGCGCACCTCACCGGCAATCAAAAAAGGTATTGAGCGCCCTTTTGAAATGACAGGGTTACCCACTCGTTATGGTATATATAGTCGGGCAATATATGATTCTATACAACTTCGAGTATTGTTTCGTCAGAACCGGTTTAATCCGGATGTGACCTAATCAACTGGTGCGGTTGAATTTTGTTTCGGGAGTTGAAAGTCAGTCGAAGAATTGGTAAAACTAACTCGACGTTTAGCGCAAACGTGGACAACAACCCTGCAGAAGATCGCCTTGACTTATTGGCACTTTTTCTACCCTAGCAAAGCTTTGCTTTGTTCAGCACCATTTTTACATACCAAAAAGTAATTTAGTGACTGATGATGTCACTGAGTCATAAGACCTTTTTCATGTTTGTTTCGTCGACAAAAAAACAGGTATAATTGATTGTGCTGTTGTAGTGCAATACGCTTGACAAATGACTTGTCTAATTGCATACTAGTAACTGCAATGCTGTCTTTCCGCCCGCATGCATTGTCAGGACCGATTGACTTCAGCAACGTCCTGTGTAGCGTCTCACAAGCGCCAGTCCATGGCTCTTTAGTGCTTACGATTTATGTATACGATCTTCCCAATGCTCCCTAGCCATGCACAACTCTGTTTGCTGATGGCAGGTAATTACTTCATTATATACTGCAGAAGTGCAAACGAACTCTATGCTTCGATAAGATGTAACAAGCGATCTGTTGATTACTCATACCTTCTGTCATGATTCTCTTTGGTAGAATTCTTTCAGTCGATGAAGTTGACTTATTTATAACGAATCCAAAGTTTCAAACTGACCACATTTTGTACTTGGTCCAGCAGTTGAAAATAAACCTACTTGGAAACGCCACAAATCGACTCTATCAAAAACTTACAAATGGATATTGAATGATGTGCGAGCTAATGCTTTCTGAAGATCATTAAACTGCATAGTTATGATTCCCATTACTCCATTCACTTTTGCAATACTGCATTGTAACGTGGGGATTTATTTATTTATTGTTTTGTATAACTCAGCCACAAAAACTAAACAATACAAAAAGCCATCGTGCAAAAAGTAACCAACTGTCAGTGGAAATTATAGCAAATAAAAACAAAATGGAAAGAGAATTTATCAATGTTAACGAAGATTGTCACTGTGTCGCATAGGATTGAAAGACCATGGCGGGCATCTATAGCCAACCAACCCCGAATAGATGCAAAATGTTTCTGCAAAATGAGGGGGCTGCAGGTTCTGCTGGGCTGAACAAGAATTCAGCTGATGGTTGTGAGCAAAAGATGTGCCAGTTCAGTGAACAATTTTTGTAGCAACGTGCAGTCCCCAACACTTGAAAGCGTTATTGTTGCAATCTTTCAATCAAAAGTTAAAATTGCATTGTGGTGGTTGGCGCTAGTCAGATACTTCAGTCGCAAAGTAATTAGTTTGTGTTTGTTTTCATTGTATTCTTAGAATTTACTTTGCAATTGTAATTAAACTGTATAGATGCCTGCGATCTGTACTGCCGGTTTCCTTTTTTCTTTCGATGATATGTATGGGTTGCAGAGCTGTGTTTGATGCAGCGGTGTGTATCAATGCACTGTAATCCTATGCTGCCTTCTGCTCTTTGTTTTTTGTACTGTATTGCAGTTTATACTGAGCCATGACTGCAAGAAAAACTCAAAATAAATCATTCATTTCCTGTGGTCAGTCGTTTTTCAAGATGTGTTGATTTTGTTTCCTGTCAAGAAGTACAGCTAACCGTTCGACCTGTATCGCATATTGCAAACCGTTCGAGTTGTGTTGCATATCACTCGTCTCGAGAATTATTTCTTGATACTGTGCTTGCGCGCCGTTACAGCAAACAGGGATGCCAAAAATCTGTAGCCTATACTATGCTGATTTCACTGGCGTTGATAAAATACACATTCACAAAAGAAAAACCAAAACAAGTCTCCAATTGCTACATTTTAAAATTGGACATTTCATTTTTGTGCCTTTGGAATATCTGCTGAACAGACTGTGGTTTGCCACTGAGTTACCACATAAAACTTGTAAAAGCTTTGTTTATGTTTCTGGCAGTGTTATCAGTTGACAAGCTGCCTTTCATCAGCACTGGGAATTCAAACATCCACCACACCGCGTTGCAAAAAAGTGAGGATGCTGAAAAGAACGTGATATCATAGTTCATTGTGAAGCCAAGTTTCTGCCATTTTTGTTAGCTGTTCTCGTAATTAAAACAGACAACTAAGTTCGCAAGTTTTATATCACGCATGAGTTTTACCGCTTTCAAAAGCGCTCTGTGTTATTTTTTTGCTGTTCTTTAGCTGACGCAGTAATTTATTCGAAATAAGCTTAAGGACACCCGTCAATTATCCACAAACGAAAGATTTTCCTGAAAAAACAGTGGCCATTCCTATCGAGATTCACTTCGGTTCATTGAGTTTTGAAGCCATTTCTTTCGATGTTAAGTAGAAACTACGCAGGAAAATAACACTTGTGATATGGAATCCATGGGCACTGTAGGAAGAACAATGGATGCGTAGCTGGTGCAGTTACATATCTGGACTTGGGGGTCGGTATATGACTGTATTCCAAACTTCGAATTAGACCACAGTGAAGAATTAACATAAACACCAACGCAGTTGCATTGAAATTGAGAAAAGCGATTTCAGCCAAGCGGAAACGTTACCATCGCAACGATGTTCACCAGGTCCTCCCGGATCTCCATCCCGGCCCGAGATTATGCGCGGACAAGATGGCGAAGCATGGATTGCATGGAAACCGCCTGCAGGCAGTCAGGACTCCGACCTTTTACGCTATTTCGTAGAATACCAGGACTCCGGTTAGTAAATGAAATATCGACTCTCGCTTGCGGTTTTCTCGAGTTCTCTGACTGCTTCAAGCAACACTGCCGCATCTGAAGCTTGCGACATTTTTCTTCGTAACAGTGTAGTTCTGACTAGATACGCATTATTTTAGGGAGTGGATCTTTCCAAGTCGTTTTGAAAAGGTGCCAAATTGCCCGAAAGAGTTGTTGCAAGCACATTTTACTCTCTGCTAGAGAAGTTATAGTCTTGAGAAAGCATGATGAGTAACTACAACGGTGTTACAAAAGCTTTCAAACTTAGCAATCAATTTGGCGCCCTGTTTTATAATTGCCTCCCAAAAACGCCAGGTCTGTATCCCCCAAAACACATAGCGTGCCTGATTACAAACCATCCTAAAGGTCTTTCGCAGAATTTAACCTTTTCGTGAAGACAAAACCGCCCGTAGTCCATCAACTTGTTTTTTCTTTTATATATGTAGTGAAGAAGACATGGACGCCGTGTGACGTTGCCATCTATGACACCGTCTACCACGTCACCCAACTCAATCCGTTTTTAACTTACGTTTTCCGCGTGGCGGCAAAAAACAAAGTGGGGACTGGACCGTACAGCGATGTCTCTGCGCCAATATGCTTCTCCTGAAGCCTGTGGTCTTTGACTAAACCACGTGCAACGGTTCCGCACAGAAAAGGAAAACCGTATGGACTTCACAACATACCACTGCACGTTTTCATTGGAATTTCCGCCAGAAAGCGATGATTGGTGTCACAGTCTTATAAATAAGCAGTGGCTTATTCTATTCAACCTGTCATGCTTGCATTAACAGCGCTCAGTTTTTCAAGGAACGAGTGGGATGATGTCATTTTTTCTTCTACGAGCGGCTGTGGAGGACGAGAGTCGTTCATTTTCATGGCATTGCAAAACGATAATGCCTAAACAACAACATTGTGTTCAAATGCCACATTTTTGTAGTTGTTTTGACGAGAAACCAGCGAGCAAACGATCTAGCTGTGAGAATTCTCGCTGTACCAATGCTTAAACACTAATTAGACGGAAGACAATCGTTTTCACGTGTGTAGTTGCTGCCTTAGCCTTATTTCTTTCAAAAATTGCGTTCAACAAAACTTATTGGTTGAGGCGTTGAACCTGATGTGATTGGAGATAAAACAATTTTGGAATTGTAAAGTGATATTGAAAAGTTATGCGTGATTCAAATATGTGTTTAAGTGCTTTTTTGTCTTGAATCCGTATTTGAGTGTTTTAAATTTTAACTTCTGGAAATTCACTAATTTGCATTCGAGTGCTTTTTTAGGTCTTAAAAATGCCTTTTCAACATGTCAGTGACCAGAGCTAATAGAGAAAATATTCTTTACGTGTGTTTAAGCGCTCAGGCAGGCCTGGGGTGGACGAAGGTTGTGACCTGCCTCGAGAAATGTGTTAAGACTACAAATTCGTTTTGCAGCATGAAATCCACAAATTATGAAGAAGCAAAAAACTTTCATACAATGCCAAAATCTCAGTTGAAATGAGTTCTCTTTAGCCATTCAGTTGGAAATTACGTAAAAACAGATCTTGTGATTTACCAAGTTTCGCTTTCTCCAACGTGCCTGACAATGAATCGTTGTTTCGCCATAAAATAAAAGATGGCATTCTCAACCTTAGAGAAGGTGGTGCCTTTAAAGTTTTGTCTTTACCTCGCTGATGACATTTTGAAGCACGTAGGCTTTAGCCCACTGGTTCCCAAACTTTTTCTCATCGCGTACCATTTGTGGGACCCATACGATCACCACGTACCACCTTTCTCCAGGAAAAACTCAATCTACCAAATATACAATATATAATTCGAATAATTATATTTGGAATGGAATTATGTATTGTATATATGAATTATATTATTATATTGCATATATTCTATCAAATATAATTCGATCAGAAGTTTGGAAAACCAGAATTGACACAAATGCGACATGAAGAAAATGCCTGTGAGAAATTATAATGGCCATTTTAAAAACCAACAAGGGAAGTACAAAAAACTTCAGGAATTAAATAACAGAACCCGATAAGTAAAAATAATAGCTATAAATATATTTTTGTGAAGATAAACAGAAAGTAGTAGGCCTATTCGAGTACCAGCTTGAAGGCCTTCCACAGTTTGGGAACCGCTGCTTTAGTCGAATAGACTGATGTCTCGAAAAAAGTGTTTGATCGCTTAAAAATATTCCTGTTAATGCTTGTAGGAAAGTTTTTGCCAGATACGTGTGAGAATATTTTGCTGGTAATGCGTGAAGTACGTCAAAGCAGTGCCTTTCGGACAGGTGCTTCTACTTTTCGATTGCTTTCCGAAATGAAGTCGAAGTCTATAAACAAAATTAACGATCATCTTATAGGCATCTTTGAGTCGCTTTATGAGCTATGACAAAATCTCCGGCCCTTACTTTCGCCTGCAATGCGCTCGAGACCGTATTGTAAAATCTATGGAGGCAGCGCTTGATGCAACGTTAGCAAAGCTAGCGTGCTGGGCGTACTGCAAGCAAACTTCGACAAAAGAGCGTAGTGTTGATAAAAATGTACTAAGTATATAGAGCACTCCACTTGAGGTGCTGTATGAAAGCGGGCTGTTGTTTTGCGCTGTATTAAGCTACTGTTCTTTTCCGATACCAGTGAAAAATGTAGCTTGTGCCATATTTGTCTCACCACGCGGAAGGTTATGTGCGACTGCAATCGGAATATTCGTTTCGAGGGGACTTGTGAGTGGCATATCGATTTTACGTCTTCTTCAAATGACAAACAACGTTTCACGGCAAAGACTGGCCACGGTGCGAATACACTCTTGCGCACAGTAATGGACGACCACACCAAATAAATTGTCTCATCCCAGCATGCTGATGATCAAACTGCTGGTCACCTTCCGCACTGTACCGTTGAGACGTCCCGGATGTGTCGATTTCATTAAAACTGGAACGGCGTGATTATGTTTGCAAATCAATTCGTCGGAATTACATTGATTAGAATTCTTAAAACAAGAAGGTCGTCGAATGAAATCGATGGTTTTTGCCGATTGGTTGCAACAGATTGCAGCATTGGCGTTTCGACTGTTGCTGCACATTCCTTAGGGATATGAGACAAAAAGGGCTGTGTGTGAAAAACATTTGTAGATTTCCTCGCTCCGTATGCGAAATCAAACTTTCTTACATACCGTGTACGCTGCCACTCTTGCTGAAAACTCTGAGGAAAGCAGTAGATGTTTCGCGTTTTTTAAAATTGTTTGTTTTTGTCATACCTCGCGGCCATCCGGTAAACATTAACGAATCGTCTTCCCGACCTCAGGGCGACAGCTATGCGTTCGCTGCAGTAGTTTCATCTGAATTTTACGGTAAAAATATTAAGAAATCAGTGAATATATTCCCTTTCAATCAAAGCAAAAATCCGATTCATGGTCTTTAGTGTTTTGCAAAGGTTTTGTAATTCGGCATTTGTACCCAGGCCCGTAGCCACGGGGGTCATTCGGGGGCAGTGCCCCCCAAATTTCTTTTGTGCCCTCCCAAATTTTGTTGCCCCGAGAAAAATTTGTTTTAGGTCAGGCTTTTTTTAAGGAAAATGTTAGGTACCCGGTATGGATCTGTAGGGACCCGATTTCTCTGATGCTAGGGCCCCGATTTTCTCAGATATTAGGGACCCGATGCTAATTTTCTTTGATTCTAGGGACCCGATTTAAAATTCTAGGGACCCGATTCGGGTCCATAAAACGCCTTAAAAAACCCTGTTTAAGCATATAGTAATAGCAAAAATCTTGCCCCCCTAAAAATGTATTGTGCCCCACCAAATATTGAAACCTGGCTACGGGCCTGTTTGTACCTTCTCCGATAAAAATTAAAAACAAGGTTTTCGCGCCAAAATACACACGGAGCTTACCATTGTGTCTAATGCTTTACTTCGTTCTGCAACTCTAGTCATCTTTGTAAACAATCCTCCGTGTTTTTCAAAGGCCTCCGCACTTACGTGTATGGTCTGGCGAAGTAGAGAGGTTATCATGATAACCATGCAGTGGCGTAGCCAGCCCAAAATTTTGGGAAGGGCCAAATATTTTGACTTTAAGCGAACAACAATATTTGGTTTGGGACACCGCTTCTCGAAGCACAAAACGAAAAGATATATGCTAAAACTTGAGGGGGCCGTGGCCCCTTTGCGCCCCATGGCTACGCCTATATAACCACGTTACCTGCAGGTAACATGTGCTTATTGAAGCTAGAGAAAGACAGCCTTTGTTTTGCGGAACCTCTTTGGCGGGAGTCGCAAGTATCGTTACAGGCTTGGAGGAAATTTACTCCTGTCTTGTTTTTACAATTGTGAATACATCAGTGCAAGAGGTGCAAATTTTTTTCAAGTTCCTCGGGGTGACAGTCACTGATGACTGGAAACAGTGAAAAGAGACACTGACACACAGGCGTAAAAGCTAACGCAGTAATGTGGGAGTTTCAACGTTCCTTAGTCACAAAATGAGATATTTCGAACGCCATAAAGTTTTCAGTTTTCAATTTTTTTTTTCCGATCCTCATCTATGATCACAAAACTTGGGCAACAACTGAAAAATGTTATCGCTGCAAAATCCAAACGGTAGAGATGGGACTGTTACGAAGAATTCGCGATGCTACGCGACAAAGTGCGCAATTGCGAAATGCGTAGCAACTTATTATTTTGAGCAATTTCTCCAAATAAAGAGATTCTCGCTTTCCAGCTAAAATTGCGCTCGGTTGAAGGCCAGAGTGCCTCCAACAGTTGGCGAGACCATTGTTAGCTCCGCTCACGGGAAGCGGCCCAGTCCCCAGGCAAGGCCCAACTGGCATGAATAAATCTGCGGCCTGGCTTGGTCCTGGTGTGCAGCTTGCAGAACTGCGAGAGATTGCTGGAAACCGTGAGGTTGCTTTGTGTTTAAACTTCCTAATTCTGCTTGCCTCTACGACCCTCTCGAGAGGAAATACGATTTTAAGAATTAATGGTTGAAATACAATAGGGCAAAATTTGGCGCTTTTCTAGCGAAGATTTGTCTTTGCATCTTGACTGCAAAAATTGCGAGTTCGCGTGACCTTTCACTTGTTTGCTTTGTTTTAGCCAAGACACGAAACAGTTAAAGAATGTTGTCAATCATGCAATGGAATGAACTCCCCCTAACCACTGTCTGGAGCTACCGACGTCTGGAGATACGACAAGTGCCACTTTTGATGGTGCAGTCGCCTGGCTACGAAAGGGCGAAGCAGTCGTCGCAGTGCAACATTGCCTGTTTCGAACCTTGCTTACAAATTGCTGGACTGAAGATGCGTCGCTGACGCAAAATCGATTCCTAGTAAAACAATTTGCGATCAGATTCGGCTGCGTCACCCCTGGGTGTCTTTATGCAAAGAGAAAATTAGAATTCTGCTGAACGTACGTTTCGAGAGACACCAGCCGGGAAGTGACCCAAACTTGATTAAGAGTTCTAGTTTTTCTGCCTGTCTTGCAAATGTTTTCGTTTATCCCCGCCAGAGCACTTTTCATTTTGCTGTTGCCTTGCGTTAGGTAATAAAATTCACAAAGACAGTCTAGTCCGCTTCTGTCTTCTGTGTGAAGAGATAAATAAACGTCTCATCTCTGCTCGCCACAACTCAGTTGAAATTGAGCTTCTGCGTAACTGGAGTGACGCTGACCCAACAGTGACAAAATCAGTTGAAATTGAGCTTCTGCATAACTGGAGTTGGAGATCAGAAATAAGCAGCATTCCTGATCAGTGAAAATTTTAGGTTTTAATTTTAAAATTTTCGGGGTAAACATTTTCTGAACTTTTTCAATTTCTTCATAAGACAAAAACTGTAGCAATTTCTATGTTTTACAAACACTCGCGTTTTGGAAACCAAAGTTGTCTCAGCTGACTAAAGCCGCGAATACACGCACGTATCATTTCCCAGCTTACTTCTTTTGGAAAAATGTAACAAAAATCAATCAAGAGATGCTTGATACCCCTCCCCAATGCATTTCTTTCCACCACGGGTTTTTGCTTCAGTGGTAACATTTCGGCAAAACTCAAGAGACGTTTTCTCACCATGTTTTCATGTCGCTGTATCTCTAACAACTCAACGAATGAAGTGGCATTCCACTGATTCCTTGTGCAATTCCTATTGTTTTTGGGAATTTCAACAAAGGAAATAGTCTGCACAGGCTGTAGCCTACAACGTTGATTTGCTAAATTTGAATCGCTGATATACATGTCCAGCAAGGGAGAGAAATCTATCAGGTAGCGGTAGGGTCGATTTCTGGTAGTTTTTGTTTTTCAGTGATATTTTCACTTCGCAGCATTTTCACCACACTTCCGCTATAGGTGGATTAACCAATGGTAGCTTACTGTGTTTGAAAGGTGAGCTGAAAGGCTAAATCGACGAAAGCTTTCAAAAATAAAACCAAGTAGCTTACTGCGCAAAGAGTGAACTGCAATTGAAGCTTTCGCGAAAGCATTTTGCAAACGTAATTGATATGCATTCACACCCATGGTCCTGTGGATTGGTACACTCAATCATAAGCGTACGGCATGGGGATGCAGGGGATGCGGTCGCATCCCCAACGCTGAAAAATTGGCCATTATTCGGGCAAAAATTTTCAAAATTTGGGCA
>JGI24021J15306_10001176_pt1 | contig 24553 bp, 8 predicted proteins | sample Ectturendosymbi1_FD_15306 | JGI IMG/M metagenome (IMG submission 15306) | reverse complement strand
TTATCCGAAATGAAGTCATGATCGTGCAGAAATCACTTTCTAGCAGTCACAAGTCACTGTTAGTATTCAAGAAAATATCAGCATAAATTGCGTCTGTGTAAATTTCACTTGAGGGCAGAGTATCTGCAGCGGAAACTGTTGGCAAGTACACTCTCATGAGATCTTAATACGGTAGGTGTTGGTGTTTTGGTCAGATTTTACTTTATGCTTGTGACATACAGTGAAGTTTCATAGCTTTGCAAATAAAAGCGGTTACTCGTTACTAAGTATGCTCTATCATCGGCACTTTCAACAGATTGATTGCAAGATACTGCCATATATAATCGCCAAAAGCGCTAAAATCAGTCACATAATACACTTTACAAGCTCTGGAATTCCAAGTATCCAAACACAGCTCGGCTCCCTTGCTCACGCTCTGCCCCATCTTCACATTGAGCTCATTGAGCTGCTTGCCGACCACTGCACTGTTGTCTCTTCTGACCGCTTCTGAAACCGCATTGTTGCCAAGCACAACTCGTCACTGAGATTTTTGGTCGAAACAAAGATCTAAGGGTACCTGGTGATTACTGCCTTCTCCGTTTACCACGTGACCACGTTTCGCTCTGTCGCGCATCAGCGCCTTTGATTCTTTGAAGAGGGCGCTTGTTGTGTCGGTGGCGCCGTAGCGCATGCCGTAGCTAAGTGGCCATAAGGCGTTACAACACAATGAGGATAATGGAATAATTGTACACCATGCACGTCACAGTCAAAAATGGCATTTAGGCCATGCAGGTCTTCAAAAAGAATCCACACTCCCACTGATTTGGGTGTCTTATTCCTTGAGAGAAGCGATCTTAAACCTCTGTGTCCAAAGTCAAGTTTAAGCCTAAAGCACGAAGTAGTCTATGAAACCATTTTTTGCTTTAACCATGATAGCTTTCTCTGAAAAAGCAAAACTCCCTATGGTTAAAGGACAATGTTTCCATTAAGCAACACACAGCAGGCACCATTTTTAAAATAACTTTGTTGACATTTCAAATTAAATAAATAAGCTCAAAATAAAATAACCACAAGTGTTGTTAGTTCTCAGCAGATTGCCACCTAGAGGAAAAGACAACACCGATGCCACGTGAATGACCCAAATAATTGTAGTTTCACAGCAAAAACCTTCGTCTCATTAAAAAATAAATGTTTACAGTGGCCAGGTTTAGTTCATATTTTTTTAAATCCTATTGCGGTATGATGATAACCACGCACGAGTTTGGCGGGTGGGAATATATTCAGCAGAAACATGTTAGAACACCTACCGCACATAAAACTAATCTTTCTGAGCGACGTAGCTTTGCCCAAACAAATTTGCCTTTGTTTGGTTGTTTGGCTGGAAAAGTGCAAACGCAAAATTTTCCGGTTTTGCATCGTCTCAATTTAAACCTAAAATCCCTCAATATTCAGCCAGCGCGTAAGCTTTGTGGAAACTGTACATTTGTAGACGGAAAAACTGATCAGAAAAGTAAAAGAAATTACCTAGACAAAGAAAAACTCGTTTTTAGAATCTTGTCCGTCTAAAAACTTGAGTTTCAAGCATTACATAAACATGGTTGGTTTCACTATAAAATTGACAAAATCTTACGATGCACAGAATTGCCAAAAAATGGATAGCGAGATGTATGTGGTGCTCATTCTTCAAAAATATTTTAACAGTATTGCCGCCCAAAACATTCAACTGTTATACGGCAAATCCAAAATGCAAAAAGTGGCTGTGACCCTGTTCTTCATAAAGCAGGTACGTGAGCTTGTTGTTTGTGATTCGTCGAGTCACAAGTTTGAGCTAGAGACGAATTAACGAAATCAGCGATAAAATTTTTGACAACGCGTGGAACCGACGCTGGTGGACAATGCGAAAACTTAAAAGATTTGGTAGGACATTTCAAAAGGTTGCATTTGATTTGAGATGCCAGAAACGCCTCATGGTTGTTTGAAAGGTGGTTTATTATTGTAGTGCCTTTATAGGTTGGCCTGCTATTCCAAGTTGGGTGTTCTTAACCTTGCAGCGTGAGATCACGACCAATTTTCATCGGAAAGACGCAGCAACACGCTCCTTCCCTTTTTTCTTTATCAAAAAGCATCGGCGCCTCTACACTTCTCAGATCATTATGTTCAGCGTAAAATACGAATAGGTCAAAGATTCGAAAGCGAACACTGCACCAGGCTTGCATTCTGTATATTTAACATACCTCGACGTATCGAAATATCGGCGCCGAATTTCCTGTTAAAATGATAGCAGAAGAAATCTCAGCTATGTCCACTGCAGCAAGGCATGTCTTATTGGCAGATCGTCTCCAGCTTCATCAGCATTACACCACCAGTCACGACTTTCATGGTTAGGCTGGGTGACATGTACGTTGCGCAAAAGGTTTCAAGGATCCTTTTCGTAAGACCTCTGCTTGTTTTTTCATTCCAGTTGCAGTAATTTTCAGCAATTTCTTCTGTTTGGTCTAACGCTTACCGAATAAAGAAAATTTGGTTTACTGGCTGCAAGCAGTCCTGGCTGTGCCGCGTGGTAGAGTAAAATGTTATCGGTCCTAGCAGTCACTGCGCAAGTGCGAATGAAGAGTTACGAGCATGGAACTGATCTTTTGCGCCAAACACTGTTCAATATGCTTTAAAACAGAAGTTCCAGTAAGCATCAGGGGAGAGAAACCTACTGTATGCACTATTACGGGCCGCATGAGTTGTGGTATATCGCTGGCGGGCCGAAAAGAATAATTAATATTATCTTAAATTTCTAATCTTATCTTCATTAGGAAAACAAGTAGAGAAAACTATAAGGAGAGCAAAAAACTTCTCTTCACTTATTGTGTGTCTGGTTAGCAAGGAGTTTCGTTCTGATACGATGTTTTGTTTAAAGCTGGGTATCGAATATTCTGATGCGGGCGGCGGGCCATACTAACTGTTCACCCGGGCCACTTTTGGCCCGCGTACCGCAGGTTCCCCATCTTTGAAATAAATCTGTGCCGGTTCTTTCACAGTAAAATGCAGAATTTAGAAAATTGGCGCAATTTATATTTCAAATATCTTGATTTTGTGATCTGGTTTTGCCCACAACATGTTTGCTCCCCAAAAACCAAAACTTAAAAAAATATTTCTTTAGAAATGATGCATGGCAAGCAACGTGGAAAAATAGACCAATTTATAAATTAACATCTAAAATCAAACAATCCAAACAACATCTAGTCGCAAAATGCAGAGGTTTTAGGAACTGAACTGTATCGAAGAAATAGAACCAAGTGGTAATGACTGTAGGAGGGGAACAAAGTGATCTCAGATCGTGAAAAGGGTGCAGAGTATTGTTTCAGTTACTGGCGACAAACGTTTCCACAACAAAAGTTCTCTACAAAACAAAAATTTGGAGCATAAAATTGGGATAGACTTAACAGTTTCATCAACACTAAAAAAGCCTTCAAAAAACTATACATTTTTATTTTGAGACGTTTCGGATTATTGTTAATCCACCTTGAGTCAAAAAAAGATTTTTTTTACTTTATTTTTTGACTGAAGGGGGATTAAGAATAATCCGAAACGTCTCAAAATAAAAATGTATAGTTTTTTGAAGGCTTTTTTAGTGTTGATAAAACAAAAGTTGTTTTCTGCGTTTTGTTAATAGTTTTCACAATCACCACACTTTTTTGAGAAAAAGATGAGTTTCCTATTTTTAAAATATTTCGACTTAACGCCTAGGTTGAGAAAGGCTGGGGAACCTTAGAACCAATTGTTGCTTCTTTGCGATTCTTTGAAAAACATAACATCTTCTTTGCAAGCCATTATAAAGTGGTTCCATTTCTTCGTATTTTGATTGCTGTTTCAGTCATCACTTCGGTCTAGTAAACACAAATAAATTACTTTCAGCAATGCTACTGTGACAATAAATTCACGGCCAAGAAAAGAAACGGAAACCTTCGAAACCGACAGCTCTCATCAGTGCAAAACAAAGATAGATGCAATTTGAGATTTAACAAACAACATTCGAAGTCACATGCGCTTGCCTCAAGCTTTGTCTCACTCAATGCAATCAGCCAAGCTTCCTCTTGCTGCCATTGCTGCGTCACAAATGGAGCGAAGCCGGCGCGCCGAAGTGAGGTTTTCCATTAGAGACAAGCATGAAGTGGCTGATGACAGAAGGCTGCTGCTGAAAGTAGGGTTTCGTTTCATCGACGTTGAACTTAAAGCTGAAAACTGTGTGCGTTTCCCTTTGCTCGCGAGACAGAAAAACTTGCCATGTGGGAGTCGGAAGATGCCTAACATGGCAGAAAGTTGACAATCAATAAACGGAGCTGTGTGGTCGTTTTGAAGTACTCCGCGATTCGCAATTTTACCAAGTTTACGACCCTTCTTCGAGCCCCAAGTGCTGCCACTGACTTGAAGAAGTTGTCACTCAACATACCCACCTTACCTTTCCACATTCTAGTGTTACAGAAGCGCCTCCTAAAGTTTCGCCTCTGTCATAGTCGAACAACTCCATGTGGTCGGCTGAGTTGGTATAAAGTTGCCACCGGTGTCCTGGTAGCAACCAGTCAGGAAAATTTTCGAGCATTGCAATCAGTCTATGGAGTCAGTCGTTACGGAACAAAGGCAGGCTTACCTCAAATCTTTCAAATTTTTAGTTTTCCGCAAATATGTCATCAAAGCAGAATCGATGACGTACAGCAAATACTTTTAATTCATACGCCAAGTCGATTTGATGAGGACCAACGTCATTAAATTAACCAAATAAAAAATATGCATAGAATCAAGAATTATGCTAGTAATTCATTAAGAAAAGAAAAAAGAAACTTGTTTCATGAAAAAATGCTTACATGACACTCCTTTCGACCAACACAGCAATAAGTGAAATGTTGGCACTTGCGACCACCAAAAAATTAAGTTACAAAACAGTTTTTAATTCCAAGAATGCTAAATGCTCACGTTCTTACGTCAAGTCATTTTTTTGCTAACAAGGTCACTTACAGCAGTTTTTTATCAAAACTATCAAATACAATTAATGGTTGCCTTTATCACTGACGCAAATGTCATGAGTTATTTAGGGAAATGGTCTGTTTGTTGGCTTTAACGAAGTACGTTTAATGTTCAAACACGGAAAAACATGACCCCATATTGTTTCTGCTGAGAACACTTCACCTAGCATAATTTTTTGGCAATTGCCTATCAAAAAATTCCATAAAGGCAAACTTCTTACAGTTTGTGTTTTTGAATGCTTAAGTAATCTCTTTGCTAAAAGTTATCCAACCTCAGTTATGTTTCGACTTTTTCTGGATACTGCAAAAAGGAACGTTAACACAATACTCACACCAATTTCGTGAAACTATGTATATAAATTAATTTGTACAGTAAACCAACACAATTTTATGTGGTTGATCTGAGAAAGTTACAAGTGAGACGTCTGAGCACTTATTAAATCGTTCATAAAGTTGAAAAAAAAGTTTTTGGATTATGCGTTGCATAAAGTCATTATATAATTTGCCGTAAGTTGTTAAATAAAAATAGCTAAATACATGGAATCTTATTTTACCAGACATTTTTCATTCAACGACTAGAATTGAGATTTGTGCGAAAGATTTTCGGAGTTAAAAAATTTTTACAACTCGCTACTTACAACAACGAGCTACTGTCTGGAATAGTTTCAAAATTTACACCAAAATTTATTGAAAATAAAAAATTAATATGCCAACAAATACCTTCACAAAAATGCCAAAGAAAGTTAGAAACTATTATTTGACGTTTCATGTAGGACGAACTGCAGCTGCAGCTCTCACGATGCTTGCAATTCTGGAATAAAACATTTATTTTAGTCGATAGCGATTTACAGCATATAAGCAAAGCTTTATCAAGAAAATTAGGAAGGAATGCAATAAAGTTTCATTTTGCCTGAAAACTTTATATTTTTCTCTCCAAGAACGACTTTGCGTGTATAAAATAAGAACTAGTAAAAATCAAGGATTAGGAAATTAAATCCAGCGCAACTTATTGCTTGTTTCATACATTCTTTTTGGAATAAGAGGTATCGGAAAAACGAGCATTGGCAGAAAATTTGATACAATTTTGACATGCTGTGAAAAGCCCTATTACAAAAGAGCAAATGTTGACCGTTGCGAATATAGCGTTGATGAAATTTTTAATACAAGTTACGCTTTGCTTATGTGATTCATTACAATCGTAATGATAGTTATAGATGAGCTTGCTTGTTAAATAATAGATGATGGTCGCACAAATTAGAGCAAAGAAAAACATAAAAAACACCTTGCAAATTTTTCCAGCTTTTGCTTGAAGAAACTGAATCCAATCGCACAACAATAAAAAAAGTTGTTTCTTCGTAAATTCTCTGCAACTAATTGCTGGACGATTATAGTATCCAGCATTGTACAGAAACAATATTTTCACTATCTTTGCAACGGTTTTTGCTTTTCCATTCACACATGTATCCACGCCAGGGTGGATAAAGCTGCAAGTGAAAAAGTTACACCNGATACTTCGAGATTCTCAAGTGGACAAAAGTGAACCTAGGAGGGATTGTGAAAAATTTCTTGTGAGATCTTAATTTCTTGGTGCAGATGGTGGAGTTCACACGATCAAAATATTTTCTGAAACCCTGACATAGTGTTTTCAGTTTATTATTTTACTACCAGCCAAGTGCCTTTCACGTTGAGGCAATTATGACCAATGAAATCATTAGCTGTTTTCAAATTCAAAAGATGTGTTTTTCTTTCAGAGACAAATAAGCTCTACAGAAACACTTGTATAGGATGCTGCTGCATAATTTGAAACCGCATTTTTTGCTTATAGACGTTCGTTACAACGTAGCAACAACACGCCAAATCAACAAGAATATTATTAAAAGCATATATCTTCAAACAAAGCTTCAAACGTTTCAAAAAAAATTAATCACCACGGTACAACGCTTCTCACGAGTTCTCATTAATGAGTTGTATAGTTTATTTTTCCTAATTGCGCTCCGAGTTTACAACGTAACCTTATGATATTTGACATTTACGAACTTTATACATATCAAACGCTGGTTAAAAAAAGTTATCGATTTCTTATTGCGTCATATTTAAACGAATCCATCATCGATCCCGAAAATGTGCTTTAAGTATGACACAGCTGTGCTGCTAGCCAAGGTTTCACTGCCTGTAGAGACTGTTGCGTATGATGCACCTCCAGTGTGTGTCTTTTAGTCTTGAGGTTAGTTTGACGCATAATATTTTGTTTGTTTCCATCCTACTTCAGATGCTGTCTCATCTTCATCGGATTTCTTGAAGGCGTTGATCGGGCATAACGCGAAATTGGTCAACAGCTGTTGACTCGTGTTTTTCCGAGGGCAAACTTCATGACTACTGGCCCTTGAAAGGTGACTTTCACAATACTAAAGACAGCGAATGGTCTAAAAAACGCCAGCAAATGGTCCCTAAAGAGGCCAGAAACAAATGAAAACTAACGCCTTCAGCCGAAACAACAACTTCAGCTTCCGTTTTGGCGCATTGTGCACAAAATGGCGACACCGCTCGGACAGTTCATGACATATAGCTACTGGAGGCGCGCGGCGTTTATGACAAAACAAAGACGCGAGGCACAAACGCTTGCGAAGAATGGATCGCGCCTGCGCGAAGACCGATGAAGGCGCCCGAGGTTTTTAGGCTGAGACATCCGCCAAAAACGTCTTTACAAAGGGAAGCCTCCGCAAACACTTGGGCTCAATTCTAGTGGGGTCACTCCTAAGGTCGGGCGACTGCCTGACGCCCGGTGTTCGAAGAACACACACTGCGGCTGCAGGAAAAATAGTGCATGTGTATTTCCGCTTCAGTTATATCTGAAGCATTAGATGGCACTTCCCTTTCTTTCTACTGCAACAAAATGTAAACTTTCAGTGTTCATTAAACGTTCGTATGTTTAGCTGAAACAAAACTGCCAGTGTTACCATACCTTAACTCATTCTTCAAAACAGGCTTTTCTCAAAAAAAACTAAAGAACAAAGCAAACCAAATCACTGGAGATTTACTCAAAACCACCATTGCAGTGCACGATTTTTGTGATTTTACTTAGTTTTTCGCATTGACGCAATGCGAAGACGAACTACCTTTGCCTTTTCGTATAATTTCGAAATGACAATCACGTGTCTCTTGCTTTCTTACTTCTTGCCAATTATCAGATACAATCACAACAGAAACATATTCCTTTCATGTTTGAAAGCACAGCTACCAGGTTCCGCTTGTTCAGTCGGCTGGTTGTGTGAAACGATCACCTGTCCTCCGGCTAAACTGAACGAGAGCACTGGAGGACTGCACTTATGTGTAGTTTAACCACGGTTATGCTTATTGATGTGAACGAGGCAAGAAGATAACGAAAGTGCTTCCCATTTCAACACGAGACAACGGATTTGACAAATAGCTTAACCGTCGACGCTGAAAAGTAATGGACAAAAGGGTACAGCGTTTAGACGTCGTCGATTTATTACCACGGTTGTGACATCAACGAGGAAATATGTTTTCACTGAAAATTTCTCCTTCGGAAGTATTGATGGAATGACTCTCCGGCTAGGGATCGTGCAACAAGCTCCACATAATGTTTGCCACCTAAAAATTTGAAAAAAACGTATCAAAAATTAGCTCCTTTTAAAAACCAAGCTGTATTTTAAAGATCTTTATCTCCGAGATCGCTTTAAGAAAATATGCTGCTGAGATAAGATTGAAAACCTTACTTTATAAAAAAGAAGCCTAACAAAGTGATGCAATACATGCAAAAATTGTGTTATGTGCAGCATTTACTTAGATGAGTGTGTGAGAACGCTGTCTATGTATTGTGGATCAGAAACAAGTTATACAGAAGAAATTTCTCGAAAAAAATGTACTGAATGATCAACGCTTGAAAAGTTAAAGGGGTAGGTTCTCACTATCGAACGTTCAGCTTCCGTATGCTTGAGCATCAGCGAAAGAAATCCATTTTAAGTGGAATATGAAAACGGTCTTCTCGTTTTTGTGACTCGAAAGACCCGGTTAAGCCCAGTTATGATTTGGTAAATAACCCCCTTATTTTGCTGTAGCATAGGCTTTTTTTAAACGGTTGCCGTGTTGCTGCAAAGGCAACGTGCACTCCGAAGGGAGAAGGCTTCTATAATCGCAGACGCATACGACAGCTACAGCGTCTCGGACCGTTGCATTCACGCGGTTTCCCTGCGCTCAAGCGTTTTTGTGAATGAAAGCCAACGGTATCTGTGCATCAAGCGTGTCGCTTATCAAGCTGTTGACAGGCGCCACACACGAATGCAGTTATATCACTCAGCTGATAGTAGCAATACGAGAAGCGCGAAAACAGTTGCGGTTTGTTGGTAAATATTTACGTTCATGTTGACTAACTTTGATCGGGAAGCAGATTTCTGCGTGCTCCTTGCTAACCCCAGTCAAGCGTGTCGGAAATCGCCTACGCTTATCATTTGTGCTGGACACCTTTCTTTTTGAAATTATTTCTGTAATGGCCGCTGGTCTCCGGATTCGGTTGCTAATGCAATTAAGAGCTTGCTTTAAAGTTAAACTGCAGCTGCTCCCTCTGGGAGTTGTTTGGTGCAAGCGTGTCAACAAAAACCGAGCCGAAAAACAAAAAAAAAACTTGAAATTCGCTAGCTTGGACAAGGTATGACATTTAGGTAGTAATGCAACACCGAGTTTGTTCTAATTTGTTTTCGTAGAATAAATAAGAAACAAGTAGCAAATCTGACAAAAGAAGCAACAGCACCGAAGGCAAAAATGTCGCTGCGCAAGATTTTTTTGCAGGTACAATTTTTTGCGTGCTCGAAAAAATCCAAACTGCCCTTGTCTGCAAGTGCTTGTGTTGACACATGGTATACGAAAACCTCTGTGTACGTAACGGCAAAGCAAAAAAAACAGCATGATGCCATAAATGGAGTTTTACGTCATAACATCGAGGCGGTAGAACATAGTTGATGCACATGACTGTTCAGGGTCATGACACTCCCATGGCCAAAAACTAAATGGGTTTGACGACATTATAGCGTTAAAACAGTTTCCTAGTTAAAACGCATTTTTGTTCATGAAATGTTCCAGGACCTGATTTTATGCCGCTGAACTTCCATGAGGTCAAAACGTTGTTTTGCCAAAGGTTTTCTTTGCTTCAAAGGTTAGTTGCAGAGAAAAGGCACGTAGCCAAAGCTTCGTTCCAGGCAGAATGGTTTACATTCGCTAAACCACTTAAACAAAGGCACGAAACAGAAACATCTCTCTCAGGAGCTGAACTGTGCTTTCCGGATATGGCTGCTAACGACTCGCTTGAACTTGGGTCTGTTTGTGCGTAGGAAAGGCTTGGTTTAACTAAGTTTCGGTCAATTCAAGAGGACTGCTCAAAAATTACCACACAGTCCGGGCCAAGCAAAGCTGCTGAATATCAGAACTTCGCCAGAGCACTAAAGTCATTTTGTGAAACTGTCTCACAGCGTGCTGCAACGTTTCTGAAATTCCACTTCTGTGAAATTAATGTCCGCTTGTCGCAGTCTTGTACGTCAAACGTAAACTTTACAATGATCCCAGACGCCCGTCGTCTCCGGTCACCGACGCACGGTCACAGTAGACTGCTCCAGGGTGGTAAATGATTCGAGACCGGATGTTCAATGTGCGAGAACTTCATCTGACTAAACTTACACAACATCACAACACACTAAGCTCTCTGAGTCAGTTAAGACACTTTGCCCTTGCCTTTAGTTGTAGAGATTAACGACCGCGCTCAGTCAAAACACCACAAGCGTCCTAACTTGTGACAGCTATGAGGACGACGAGTGCTGGTTCGTCCAAAATGACGACTTCACGTCGAGGAAGTTGACAACAGGTATAAATCTGAAAGGACACTAACCTGAACCACTGCCCACTATTTTGCTTTCACCGCAGCACAAGAACTCCAAGGTTAAACGCTCGCAGCTGCTTTCAGCGACAAATGAGGAATGCTATTGGTTCGAACACATAACTGTTGCATAATTTGGACCAGTTAGGAGTTTTGCAGCAGAGTCTCGTGCAATTAGCACCCTTTCTGTAGTGCTTCGCAAAAATGTTTGAAGATTGGCTGGCAGTTTCCCTGACGTAATTTGTATCTTCTTGCTAAAAATTTTTACATCATTTGCTTGCTGGTAACGATTGTGTTAAAAGAAATTCTGTCAAAGACTGCTGCTCTGCAACAACTCTCCGCTGCGAAGCTTTGACTGGTACAAAAAGGTGGTCAATCCCTGTTGTATCTATAGAACTGCCAATTGCCACTGACAAAAATTGAATTAAAAAAGTTTTTAACTCCACTGTATCAAACTGAATCTTGTGTTTCAAATTCCATTGGTTTCTGGTGGCTCCTGTAATTTCGCAGGTTACACACTTTACCTTCGCGCCTTTTCTTAAAAGCAAGTGAAGTAGCCCCGCACAGGATTTTCACTTCTGAAACGCTTGAATTGCATTTCAATATTTTTAAATTTAGAAAATTCAAAAGCATCCAGTACACTCGGAGGTTTTCAAGTTTTGGGACTGCTCACCTTACAAACATCCAATTTGTTAATATCGGGAGGCTAGAATTTTGCTGTCGCATTTCAGTGGTTTTGTGTAATAGAGAGAATTCTCTCAGGTATATTGTGTCTAGCTAGACAAGTGGTTCTGAAAGGGGGCGGAATCGCTCCCCTTGGGGGCGATTTTGAGAAGCAAGGTGGTGAAAAAAAACAAAGCAGGCGATAAGGGAGAAAAACAACACAAAGGGAGCAAAAACGCTCAACCACTAATCGATCATTGAGGTAACTTCAGTCGCCACTATGACTATGATGACTTTTTAGTTTCTTGCAAATTTTAATTTACTATGACAATTGCTGGAAGTTGTTGCTAAAGCAATTTATCCGTTAAATTTTTACTCTGTGTCGTCACTGTGGCCGGCTACTATGTGGATTATTTTCACAAGAATGCTGAACGTATTATTAGCGTCGTAAGACAGTTGCTTCTTGTGCTACAATGATATCGGGACCATGGTACGCATCAATTTCTTTAAATAAAATTCTTTAAAATACTACTTTGTGTTTGCTTTATTAGGCTTGGGGGGCGACAACGATGTTTCGAGAACGAAAAGAGGGCGACGCAGCAAAAAAGTTTGAGAAACACTGAGCTAGACCCTGGGTTCGTAACTGGGAGCTGTGAAAAGTTTGCATGGGGCCGCGAGTATGCTAGCGACATATTGTTGAAAAGCAGGATAATGGCAAATAGATTGTTGTTCTGTTTCTTTGTGTTTGATTTTGGGGTTAGGTGAGGCACGAGTATCAATAACTAACGTCAAAGGGGGCCCGCCTGAAAAAGTTTAAGAACCTCTGAGCTAGACTAGTCTAGAGAACATGGTACATGAACTGTGAATGAAAGTTTTAAGTTCAGAAATAAGTCAATTCCCATTATAATCACTGAATGGTAACTTCGGGATAATACGCCGACAGTGGCTCAGAACAACGGAATTGCTAAGTTGCTGAAGAAACTTCTTTTACTACCCGGTTAACCGACAAAATTTTACCCGGATATTAGATTGCTAGAAATGACTGATATAATCGGTTAACCGGTTAACCGATATCCGGTATAGTCCAATCCTAGTCAGCGTCGAATTTCGCTGACAGAAACAACATGCAGAACGCAAGCGAAAATATTTCAAACGCTAAAATTTTGTGTTGTTTTTCGCAAATATCAATAACATGTACCCAGGGTTTTCTTAAGGAAAATGTTAAGTTCCCGGTATGGACTTGTAGGGACCCGATTTTCAATTCTAGGGGACCCGCTAAAAAACACTGATGTTCCCAAAAGTTTTAGGAGAAAAATATCATAGCACTTTATGCCTTTCACTGACTGAGGTTGAATGAAGTTATACTTCTATTTCAATTTTTACATTTAAATGCAAAAGTCAAATATAGCTGATTCATCAATCAATGAGGCAAAGCTTTGCAAACATATCTTTTTAACCTTTTTTGCGATTAAAAGGTGTCGTCTCCATCTTTACTTTTGTGAGCAAAGGATCATAACCGAACGTTTGCAGGTAGTACTGCGCTTGACAGTACATACAAAAGCTTCAAATTAGAAAATTATTGAATGTAAGAACGCTTGGAAGGATGGAATATTTCTGGCAAAACTTCAGCTCAAAGCAAACGTAGAACAATTTGCTTTCCGCTGAAATTGCGCGCTGCGTACGAGGCTAAAGCGAGATCGAGATGAGATAGCGGCAAATACACTGAAAGACTGTTCTGCATTGGTCTGTATTCAGGTTCCTGGGAAACTCACACCAAACGGCCCGAAAGCTTCTTTTCCGTTTAGTGTGTTGATTTGTCATGAGATGTGCAAACACACGGACATTCCTTTTAGTTCTGCTCCCACGAATTGTTAGAGGTGACCTTGCCTCGGACTCGAACAAAAACACCAAGGAGTTTATTTTGAAAGATTACGTAACAACCGTTAACTTTTGATTTTAAACATGTTAGTTAAAATGCATGTAATCATAAATGCAAGCAAAATTACAGGATACTTCTGATGGGCAAAAATTATGAAATACAACTTTTTCTACATTTCCAGAAGAATACAACTTAATTCATGATTTGAATTTCGAATAATGTTTTCTTGCAACAATTTATTTTGAAAATGAAAAGGTGGGAAAATGATGAGGTCATAATTAAAGTACTCTTCATCACAATTGAAAAACCTTGAAGGATCAATGATTAGTTGCAATAACGGTACCTATTATATCATAGGCGGCAATGAGCCATTTTCTCAAAGTAGCAAAAACATAGTTTCACTTAGACTCAGGCCCGTAGGCAGATCTAAAGAATTGGGGGGAAATAAATTTTTAGGGGGGCAAGATTTTTCTTGGTATTATACAGTACGTTTTTAATAAGAAATTTTAAGAACATAAGAAAATTTGGGGGGACACAATAAAATTTGGCCTCCTCCCGTGGTTACGGGCTTGCTTAGACTTACCCTTTTAAATAATATTTCCTCCTAATTTAGGTTGAATAAGTTTGTTAGTACCAGGTGGAATTCGTTTTGTTGGACTTTGGTCTCGGGAAATAATACGCTGATCACACTTAAAACATTGTTCAGAACGTGTGTCAGCATGTTTGTCCATGCAACAATTGCCAAACCAGTTAAAGTAAAAATAAAGTTGTTCCTTGCAAAATTATGACAACTGTTAGGTACATTTTTTACAATGTTCTGTTACGACTTTAATGAAACCATGTTACTAAAACCATTTTAGCTTGGAACCATTTATGCAAAACAAGCATAGTGTTCATAGTTGAAAAAGCAGAAGGAACGCTGCAAGACAGATTTATTTTAAGGCTTTGCGGTAAGCGACTAGACCATCTCAACATTCATGAAAAAAAGGTTTCCTAACGGGTTCTGCGCAAGCGCCGCGTGGCATTTGTTGAAGTACAAAAACAACTTTCNAACGGTGTCATATGGCATGAATTTAGGCATTTGACTCAAGGAACACTTTTGTTCAAGAAATTTACTTATTTGCTCTGCTGAAGAAGGTGCTGGTGTCCAATTAAAGTAAACGTAAACCAAAAAAATGCCCACTGCTGTCAGCAGTTTCGGAAATACAGCCTGCTGGGTGTTGGCGTCACTGTCAAAAAATTCTTAAGACCAGTATTTTTCAGCAAAATCAAAATATACGAAGAGTATTGTTTGAAGTTCCCAAATATTTTTCAGAACACGTGCCAATACATTTGCTTTGTATAATTGTTTCACCTTCCTAGAAAGTAAACGCCCAATAAAAGGCAACCAGACACCAGTTGTAACACATTAAAATTGCAGCCATTTGGGTTGAAAACAATAGAAATTGTCGGCTTATTCAGAAGAAGACAAACCACCNGCTTGAAAATTCTTGTGTTTTAAACCGAATTACATCTGCAGTAAAACCATTAAACGTAAACCGTTGAAAGTCATCCCTTAATACTGCAGACGAGTGCAAATTTTGAGATTTATGCAATAGCTTGTTGATAGTTTTGAGGTGATTTTCGCACCCCAGTATGCAACCACGCTTCAAAACAAGGCACAGGTTGTTTGGTCTATAGTCTGTAGTGCACGGAGCTGCAAATACACTCAGTTACAGTTTATATGGCTGCCAAGGTTTTCGTGCCGTTTTTCACAACACATCAGTTCGTTGTTGAATCTACGCTTCAGCAGTAGTAATTCTGTGAAAATATGCATGAATGAGCCCTGTTTGCTGTGCTGAAAAAAAGGCTGCAGGTGCTGAACCAAAATTTTTGTCCTGACAAAACTTTTTTGTTTGAGACCACTTTCACCGCTTCGAACAGATTTCTCTTCTGTTAGAATTGTGAAAAAGAACAAGTGAAAAAAAAACTAATCTCGGACGGTGAATAATCAAATGTGATGAATCTACGAAGCTTTGTTTATAAGGAAAATGATCACAGAAATGTGTTTACTTGTTTCAGTTTTCATTGTTTACTCTCAAAGCGCACAAAACGACAAACAGTATTGCTGCGAACCAGCTGAGTGTTTTTATTGAATTTCTCTGTTTTTGACAAAGCGCTTGGAAATCAGATAACTGATTAAATTTCTCGGAATCAGACTAATTCGTACGCTGGCAATATTCTCTGTTAGACTTACAAGGTCACTGAAGCATACGTTTATTTGTACAAGCTCAGGGTATGTTTGTCAAAATAGGTAAAATTTTGAAGAAGTGCAGAAATTAAAGGGTCTTACCGGTTTGTTCTGATTTATCATAAGACAGACATGTGATAAGTGATTTACATGTAAGAGATATACACCTTTATGTGTATAGAACCACTCTAGAAAAATTTCTATCACATACGAAATGAAAGCTATATTGAGGTTGAACTTCATCCTTAGCTTTTAAAAAGTCTTAAAAAATAGAAGTGTTACATTTTCCACGTATTTAATTTGCCGCCCATCAAATATTTAAAGTGAGTTCCAGTTTGACTTCTGTACAGATAGACGGCTTGCATGACAAGAAGAGCTCTGTTTAAATAATGCGATATTTTGGTCAATCCGAACAGCCTTTAGCCCAGACACGCACAAAAATTTGACATAAATGGCTTGCTGTGACGATATTTCAAGTAACGAATAAAAAGTTTTTGTCAAATTTGCTTGATTCAAGTAAGCCTTTTACACTTTTTAATATTCACAGACCTCGCATTTTACAAACATGTAAACTTTCTCTCCGATTTACAAATATCCTGCCTGCTGCAGGTTACTAATGCCCTAGAGAAGCGGGCATGATGGCAGTCATTTTCTTTACTGGCAGCGTCACCCAACAATCGTAAACGCTCACACGTTTCGACATGGCTGGTTAAATTGATGTAACCTTTCACTTGCGGCCTCGCGAGAGGTAACATTAGATCAAAAACGACATTAAGTGCGGAAAATTGGCTGGAACAAGGCGCAATCGAGACCAGGCCTTGCCCTGACCAGAGTGGCAATTGTGAAGCAAGTACGTTTTCGCGAAGAAATGTTTGAATTATAATCCTTTGCTTGCAAAACAAAGTTTGAAAAAATTTTATAGCAAACGCAAACGGTCATGAAAAATTTATTACTCACCAGTCCAAAGCCTTTTTTTCTGCAAAATTCAGAAAAAACGCTAAAATCTTTACAATTATCTGTATTTTATGTTATCAATTATAGGTCTGTTGCTTCTTACAAATGTCAAACACACATTGCAACTGCACTAAATACTCAATCCAGATTGCTCATCTAGGTTCGCACATTAGCAGGATACTTAGCGAGTAGGCAAAAACCTTACATATAATAAACCTGAAGTTACCGTTAATCACTTATCTTTTTGTGTAAGTTAAAAAAGTGGTTTTTATTCTGTTTTCTGTGTTTGAGAAATTGTCACGAAAATTTTCTAGTCATGGCAGAAGGACCGAAAGTCTTACACAATGGTCTCACATATTTCGGGAAAGCTAAATTCATTGGACGCAGGCACTCATATCTTGCCACTGCCGGAAAGTACCACAGACATCTCGTGTCCTGAAATTGCCTATTGCTTTGTACAATGAATTTATGTTCAGGGAAACTTATCATATTTCGATTTTGCTCTTTGGTATGTTGTTATGAGAGAGAAGTTTCACACTGGGCCACGTGAAGTGTAGTACTGTACAATTGTGCCAACTCGGATTTTCTGCACAATTGTGCGAACTTAAGCCAGCTTTTTTAATATTTATTTTTTATAATTTGTTCAGATTTTCAGGAGTTGTGACTTTTTAAGTTTGAAACCGCAAAGAAAACTACAACTAAATTATTCTCAACATGAAAAAGTCTAGAAACCGCTTCTGATTTGAACTATTGGCTTATATGTGATTTTGGTTTGACCTCTGAGTATTGAAACATTTTAGTTTTCCAAGCACTGATGCTAGTATTCAACATCTCCAGTCAGGCAAACATTCCATCCTCTTCGTTTGGTAAGTTGTGATTGTATTTTACCAACTTGAACGATAACTGCTTACAAGAGTGTAAAGTAAGAAAAACATCGTAATTAATCATGTGAAGCAAAGCAGCTAACCATACTTAACCAATAATTTATTGGCAAATTCGCTTGTTCAAAATGCGAACAACCGATCAAATTTTAAAGCCTTTGCGGTCAGCTTCAATAAATACACTAAATTCATAATGGTAGGACTGGGGTGATATTTCTCAATATGCTCTCAATGCACAAAAAGTATTCGTCAGAAAATGATAATATATCAAATGAAATATACACAGGACTGGGCAAATGATCGATTTCAACGCAGCTCCTTCAAACAAGTTTTTACTTAGTGCATACCTTATCAATTAAAGTGTGTTTTACACTGTCCTGAAAGAACATGTTTATTCCCGCATCTAATATATAGGGCATGTGATACCTTTTCTAATCCAGAACAATAAACAGAATTTTCAAAATGACATTCGCTTTTATCGCCCTAATATTTGGAACACTATTCCATCTTTCTCTTGATGTATTTCAAGGTATGGGTCATTTTTTGCGAAACAGGGTAAAACCATTAACTCTTATAAAAACCTTGGTTCATAATCATGTACTCCACACGCTAAAAACTGTTTCGTTAAATCCTAGACTTGACGTTTTAACGTAATTTCTCAAGGTTGTATATGGAAACCTAGAATATGTAAATGACGTTTTCAACTAATTAGGTAATTTTGGATCTAAAAGGAGACATCGTGAATATCAGAGGAGAACATATTGGTTCGCGTTGCTGGGGATGAAACTGTGCTTGACATCTGAGTAATGATGGGATATCACCAAGTATATCTGAAAAGGAACAATTTTCTCTACAGACTGTTTCCGTCATCTACTTCAAGCTTCTTAAGATTAAGCAATCAATGTTTAAAACTCAACGAATATTGAAGTTAGCTGATTCCTTTCAAGAAATAGGGCCGCAAAGTGCAAAAAATTGAAGCAGGTCATGCTTTTTTTCTTATAAGCATTTGCTACTTGACACTCAGCATCCCAAATATTTTTGGCAAAAAAGATCGGATGCTTGTCGATTTAGACGCTGAGATAGCATTTTGCCCGCAAACGTAACGCGTGGTTGATACGGAATGTCCACAAAGGACAGGTCATATAGATTTAGAGATATATCTTGTTTTAAGTCTTAAACCCGATTGACTTATCAAGGGGATTTTACGACCTGTTCTGTTTGCTGCGAAGCACCCGCCGATCGATGGTTGCACAACGTACTATTTCGAAATCAGTCTAATGCATCCAATCACAACGATCTGGCAATAAAGGGAGGGCACATTTAGCTCACCCGCATTATTGCAGGTTACCCATTCACTTGTTTGTTTGTTCAAGTTTTGTGTTGCTGTTAAGTGCATCCCGCTTTGCTAAAATATTTAAATCAAAAATAAACGCCACATGTCTGGCACCATCTTGGCCGGTTACTGAGAACACGTTTCGATATCCCAGCTTGCAGAAAACCATAATTCTTTCAGGCCAAGCCTACATTTAGTGGTCAGTTGCAAAGCGCGAATAATTCCGAGTGACTAGTCTCAAAGCAGCAGAGATCTTAATCTTTGTTGGTGACGACCATCGAAATGAAGGCCGAACAAGCAAATGCTTTTTCGCTCGACCTGGTGACGATCTGTTGCTGCAATACTGGCAATTAGAAAGCGATAGCGGAGGCCCGAGCCCAGATAAGTCGGATTTGAAATCAATGAAAAACAAACAGTGTCAAAAGCCAGAGCAAGCATTTGAAGTGTAAAGAAAATTGCAAGCTGTCTTTGGCAAAGACGATGTGACGTGTCCTCAGCGGGAACTCTGAAGTCAGAAAGCCTTCTGCATGATTATAGATTACGAGTGTTTGCCTTTCTCTGTCGCATTATTGCTAAAAGACCACAAGGATGCTTTCTTTACTAGATATTTCTGACATGTGAAGTACACGGTGTTTTGTCGTTGCCACACAAGATCAAGTATTTCTGATTTCGAAGTGCAGAATGGGTGACCGACCGCCTTGGATGTTATCTACTTTGAAAATCAATATCTTTCTCTCTTTCTGAAACATATGTTTATATATTTTTTCTTTTATTGGGTATTGGGATTTTACACGGTTGCATCATGCAAGCAATTATAATCATGATTTTATTATACATGCATGAAACCTACAAAATATTTCAAATAAAGCATGCCATGCTGTCATGCATTTGCGCATGTATTTTTAATTCGAAAATTCTATAACGACAAAGATTTCTTTTGTTTCTGCTAACTATTCTCAGCAAAGCAAACGTCGGTTATCAAAACTGTTAGTAAGTAAACCAAAGACGTTTATAATGTTTACAAAGTGTAGATAAGTTGAAACCAAAGTTGGCGGAAATGCTTGAGGTATTCTATCCTTGTGCAATTTTTCTGCTAAACTGCCCCTTTCTTTTTTCATATTTTTATGAAATAACGAAAACAACAAGAACCATCTCCATAAGAAAGCACGGTATCAACAGAGACATGGCTTTTCTACAAGCTAAGTCTTTATAAAGTCCGATTATTATACCAATGACCCATGTTACTGGATTGCTTTAATGGCCTAACTTTGCATCTGTTCCACTTTATAATGCCTAGCGTAAATGCTTGATGTTTATAACAGAAGATTTCTTTCGTTTCTCAATATTGGATTAAACCACATGACCAATAGCTTTAATCGCAAAACTCATAATGCAAAGAGAGCATTTTGAATGTCAATTTGATCCAGATGTTGAGCATGACAAGTTGAATGTTTAGAAAAATTTCTCGTGGTAGCAAAAGTTTGATGTATATTTTGTGATAAGCGATTGTTATGATTACAAAACGCTATAAGATAACTTTGGTGCGCCAAGTTACTCAAACAGTCAAATGGCTTTCAGCTCTTGTGGTAGTAGGAAAATCAAAACGGCCCCAAATGGTTTGTGCTTTGCGACTTCTTCAATTTTCTCTCACGAGCTCATGACAGCGACTCAATCTTTCCTATACTGTAGTCCAGAATTTACCCCGACGTACTCAGAGCGAAATTTTAATCACGTAGTACTGAAGTTTCTCAGGAAACGTTGGAGAAGAATCCAAGTTTGGCAAAAATCACTTCAGGGAATGCTCGTTTTTGCCAAATGAAAGAAGTGTGCACGGAATAATTCTTTTTAATTGATGTCTGGAATGTTATTTAATATGAACGGTTGAATTGGGAAAAATAAGAAAGAGAAATATAGTTGCTGTACTTCTCTACAGCATAACCGATTATTACAAAACAATGCTTTTTTTATTGATTGTGAAAAACTGTAAATTTTTTAACTGGATGATGGCAACAACCGATAATATTTAGTTTTTCGCAAAATGGAAAAAGAAATTTTGCAAAGTCTGAGGCAAGAAATCTTGGAAAAAAGTGGACTGCTGCCCAACAATGAATCTGGAAAGTCTGAAGGTATAACTCAGTGTTTCTCAGCCAGTGGGCCACACTACAGTTTTTGAGTAGGCCATACAGGAATAATCACTACTTTGGAATAATGTGTGCTTGTTTATGCGTGTAACATAGGCGTATCCATGTTAATAAGATAGTGAGCCATGCAATTTTTATCAAAAGTTATCTGGGCCTCGTAAAGGAAAGAATGAGAAATACATTGCAACTGCTTTGTTGTGGTGTCTTGTGCCCTAAATCGAGATTGAGTTCTACTAAACTGGCGTGACATAGAATTGAGACCGCTGAACCCACACAAACAGGGATCTCACAACTCAAATTGTTCCGAGGACCAAATGAGGATTATATAGTAACCCACGCGACGTATTACGACGCTGACGCAACAACGGCTGTATCTGAACCATACTAGAAACAGGTTTTACATCTTATTTCCTGCGAAAAGTATCAAGAGTTATAAGCAAGTCATTTCTCGCCGTGTCTGCGTTTGTTTGAAAGGAACTTGTTCACTCGCTTGCCAGGCACTTTCAAACACCAGTAAATAAACTAAATAACGTAAAAGTTAATAATTTGAAAATTCCTAAAAAGCATCGCGGGCCTCACAAATCTTCTTCGCGAGCCACATGCGGCCTGCGGGCCCCGTGCTTGAGACCCTGACTTAGAGCTTATATTGTACGAAGATGTCAAAGTTCACACAGCAGTGATGCCGAAGCAAACAAGTAGTTTTCTTCAATCAGCACATTTCTAGCTACAGTATTAGCAAAAAGCGAGTCAAATTTAGTTGTTATTAGTGAAGAGAAAACTGTCCAAGGTAACTCATTTTCTGCATAAATGACCTCCCTCAAATTTCTTCATTTATTTTTCTAAAAATAAGTAAGTTTATAAACGAAAGTTTAGTGGAAGTTTTCTTTATTCGGTGGAACAATTTGTTCAGAAAAATTATGATATCATTTAGCGATATTGTGTAATTCTAGTGGTTCCACAAAATTGCAATTCGAGACTACTGGAATATGTGTGTTGCCTGTCACGTTTCCTTACATCTTTAACGACATTTTGAAATTACTTTTAAAAGTTTACTTTTTGCTGCAAAGATCCCATCTCTTGGCAAAACTATTTTTTAGAGGAAGTAACATTGCTATGAACTTAATTAAGAAAAAATTAGAATCATGCCACAGAAGAGATCGCACCTTTCACAATGCGTTTTTAAAAAATGGTAACAACATTAAAGATCCGGATAGCAGTTTTCTCATACAAACGTGTACTTTATTGAATGCCCTCAAGTGCAATGTTAAAGCGTTGCTGTAATCAACAGAAATCGATGACCAATTTTCCAATGCATCTTCCAGCTGCAAGGTTTCTTTTGCAATATGCTTCCTGGTAGATTTAAAATAATAACAGACGTTTCATTAGACTGAAACCTTGGAGCATAAAATTGGGATAGACTTAACAGTTTCATCAACACTAAAAAAGCCTTCAAAAAGCTATACATTTTTATTTTGAGACGTTTCGGATTTTGAGACGTTTCGGGTTTGAGACTGAAACTTCTTACTGCAATTTTTGATCACGATATATAATCTATGCTGTAGCTGCAAGTGTAAGTGAGACTAGACAAACAAAATTTCAAGTGAAATTCAAGTGATGTTAATTTTTTCCTCTTTTCTTCTTCGTTTTGCAGACCAGCCTCAATGTTGCCTACTTGAAAGTGACTCAATCGAGAAGATTTTGAACAAGCTGACGTCACAGGCAGAAAGCACAAAAGCTTGTTGCCTGGTTGAAAACAAAACATGCCAGCAAGTCCTAAACCAGTTAATAGAGCCTGCGGAAAATCTGAAGAATGAACTGATGAACGCGACAAGTGAAACTGACGCAGTATCAAGCAAAAGGAATGCCGAGCTTTTGGAGGAGAAATTAGGAAAACTAGCAAAAACATCCAATGCTGTGCCAAATCAAGAAATCGCAGAAATTGGAGAGAGGAAGTCATTCACTCCGAATGATAATGCTGAGGTAACGACAGACCCAATGAACGCAGAAACGTCTAAGACAAAATTAGATGATGTTGTGAAGGAAGCTTCTACTCCTGCAGACCTGGGAGAACAAAATAACTCAGAAGCGTCGAAGACAAAATTAGGTGATGATGAGAATAAAGCTTCTACTCCTGCAGACCTAGAAGAACAAAATAACTCAGAAGCGTCTAAGACAAAATTAGATGATGTTGTGAAGGAAGCGTCTACTCCTGCAGACCTAGGAGAACAAAATAACTCAGAAGCGTCGAAGACAAAATTAGGTGATGATGAGAATAAAGCTACTACTCCTGCAGATCTAGGAGAACAAAATAACTCAGAAGCGTCTAAGACAAAATTCGATGATGTTGTGAAGGAAGCTTCTACTCCTGCAGACCTAGGAGAACAAAATAACTCAGAAGCGTCGAAGACAAAATTAGGTGATGATGTGAATAAAGCTTCTACTCCTGCAGACCTAGGAGAACAAAATATATCAGAAACATACTCGACTAACGCAGATGATAAAGATGACCTGCAACCAAACCAAGAAGCTTTGGCAAATTCCGCTACAAAACTAGACCAGTCACCCGACGAGACTGAAATACTAGCATCAGAAGATGATAAAGCAGAAACTTTGGAAACACAGACAAATGGAGCCACAGAAGAAGCTGATCGCAAAATTGTTGATGACTTAGACAAAGGAAAAAAAGATGCAAGCGAGGAGGATGTAAAAGAGGGAAAGGAAGCTGACACCGGAGAAGCAGCACAGGATATCACGGAAGATAAATCTGCAGAAGTTCAAAAAGGTTTAACGAAACGCCCCAGGCTCCCACTGGTGTTTAAACAGCATATTCCACCAGGTACTGTAGATCTCCTTTTACGGAGTTTTGCTCTGTGAGAAAAAGAGTTCCTCCAGCAAAGAATGATTAGCTGTATGCTTCACAGATTAATCCATTAGATAATCCATTATTCAACTTTAAATTGTTTTCGGTTTAGGATATATGGAAAAACCCTGCTGGTTTTCACAGTACTTTCCTGAATTGATGAGTTGGTAGAATGGTGCTAATCAGGGCCGTAACTAGAGGGAGCTAAGACCCCCTGTAAAATTTTTTCGCCCACCCGTGGAAAAATGTGTTGGAAAAAATTTTTTTGTCTCCCCTGGAAAAACGTGTTGGAGATAAAATATTGGGCATAGTTTGAAAATTTTGGGCCCCTCTCAGAAAACTCTTTGCACCCCCTGATGTCCCAAGCTGGCTACGGGCCTTGTGCTAATTAAGCGCGCTCTTGCTCCTCAGACAACTTGGTCAGCAGCTTGCAAGCTTTTTAACATAGTCGTACCCACTCACTTTTATTATGTAAATGGTTTTTAGAAGACAAAAACTGACTCGTTTTTTCTTAATTTTAATCTACACCTGTACAACCAATTCATTGCCTCAGCATCCATAGAAACTTAATGCGAAGGTTGATTTTCTTCGACATTTTAGTTTAAAGCAGCTATGTCCAACCCGCGCCCCAGTCGAGGGTTTTGTGCGGCCCAGTTTAGGTTTTCGCTGTAGTAAACGTATCCTATATACTGACAACCTGTCCTTATTTTGATAATTTTGAATTTCACATTTATGAT
>JGI24021J15306_10001175_pt1 | contig 24559 bp, 12 predicted proteins | sample Ectturendosymbi1_FD_15306 | JGI IMG/M metagenome (IMG submission 15306) | reverse complement strand
CGGCTTTGCGCATCGACAGTAGTCCTCGGTCTGGCGGGCGATTGCCGTTGATGCGATGCACAACTTGGCGTCCCTACCGCTGCGAGTTCGTACTGCAACTTTAAACTTGTTCGCACCTTCGCGCGGAGCTTGGTTGCTGAAAGCAGTTAGAAATTTTGCGACCTGCAACTGCTGCTACCCCGCAAGCTTAACAGTTGCAGAAAAAAACTAAAATGCGACATCTTTGTTGTGACAAACCTATGGGCAATATTGATTTTGAACTTCTCTACAGCTTTTGTGCAGTTTATGAAGTTTTTCTGTGATAAAGACCAGGTGCCGGCTACAAGACATGCAATGTACTACGTATTGCAGTTAACATAGTTCGTAGTCACATGAATTGTTTTTTCATTACTTTTTACCACAAATAGGGTTTTTCACCTTCGTGACAGGAAGCATACGTGAGATATCATGTTGTTCACAAAATCAATGATTCGAGTTTTTGAAATGCATTAATAGACGGTAGGTGGGGTTTGTAATATGCCAGTCAGCAAAATGCACGGCTGAGTAAAAGATAGTTGTAAATTTTCAGCGATCCACAATAGAGGTAAAAAATCCAAAATATCACAATACGAGTAGGTCTAATCTAATCATCCCTATTCCTTAGAGATTTCTATTTTGGTTTCAAAGTTGGTTCAGCTAAGAATTAATCGTGAATAGCTTTGAGGAAACCATGCAATAAAGCATTATAGAAAAAAGAAATCGCACCCAATATTTTTAAATAAGCCCTAACACATCTTTTACTTATGTTACAAAATCTTAGCGTTTGATTTTCCAGGTCAAAACAACGCGTCTTTGACATAGTTTTGCATATTGTAAATTGCTTTTGCTAAAAATACTCGCCAAGCATTGCTCCGGTATTTACAAACGTTTGAAAATGAAACTGAACGTGCTTCATTTTTTCTGGCGGTTCATCTGGCAATCCATGTCTGGGAGAGGCTTCTCTTCTCAGATTAGACTGTTGCAAGAACCTCAGAATTATATGTCGACTTTTACCGTAAATTATAAACCCTTATGTGAAACTGATCGTTTGGACTATGTAGGACAGTGCTACAAAACAACCTAATACGATGTTTGAAAAAGGGCTAGATAAACATTGTTTCAAAAGATGTACGAAGTGTTGTACTTTGTAAAAAGCTTCTCTCAAGTCCGAAAATGCTGACTCGAAAAAATACTTTACAAAGCAATATGTTGCGGGCAGCAGCGTAAATTCGTTCTTGGTGGGGGGAACTTGGCGAGGGTTAACGAGCGCTTAACGATTTATCACTGATGCTGCCCCTTACAATCTGTCCATGTACATATTTACTATAGCCTCGTATTCCCCACAGAACTTTCACACGGACGCAGGAAGGTGATGAACGCAAATTCTTGTTGTCGAATTTAGCCAAGCTGCAAATTACGACCAATCGTCGAGCACGGCTTCAAACTATGTGAATTCCACAGCTCAGGTGTTCAATCCATTTCTCATCAAACATACTCGCTGTTTTAAATGGAAGATTTTTGGCGTTACACCAAGAACAAAAATATTTCTAACTATCAATAGGCAGGTAATTAACAGCGCGTGCACAAAGAACAGACCTCCCACCTACACAAGAGTGTGTAAAGTAATTTGCTGGAACATGCAAAGACTGATGAAACTGAAAATATTATAATTTTGCTGTTTTCCATTCCTGAAGGATTTGTTCTTGTATAAATCAAACGATTTTTTTCTAAATATATTTCTTCATTTTGAAATAAGGTTTTGCCAAAATAGCTTGTTTCTTGGTCCAGGCACCGCCTGGACATAAAGCAAGTGAAACACGACACTTTGCTTCACAAGTATTTAGAAACATTGCTCCTAACAGACAGGAAAACACCTCTGACAGACTGGAGATTCCAGTGTGTTGTGCTGGCCTTTCACAACTCTAAATTCACGTTTTCAGACAAGTCCGTTTCATTTTTTCTGCACAAAAGCTTTGAAAGCGTTGTGTGTAAAAAAATCTTCTAAACTGTGTGTCGCGTCTCAGATCTGACTAACCATGTCAAGTTATATTTAGTGAATTAATTCACGATGAAGATCAAAATAAATCTATTGAAATCTGTTTCATACATGGGATGCTTTGCTCTTATCGAAATCTGTCTATTCATTTAATGAAGCAAAAAATCCTATTCAATGAAAGAACGTTAGTGTAAGTTTTTTGATCTGATGAGCAAATACTGTAGTTAGCGAAGAAAGATGGTTTTTCTTCTGTAATGTACTGGTTAAGCACATGGACGTCCGAGAGGGGGCGGTGGGACCTTGGATCCACTTGGATTTTTAAATTTGATATCGTATTAGCATGTTAATACAAAATTTTTTCTCTTACTTTTGGAGTTGGTAAAATGAAATTTTGCAACTTTTGTTGCCCCCTGGAAAATCCTTTCAGCTACCCCTAGAAAAATCCCTGATTGCTCCCACATCTGGAAAAATCCTTTCGACGTCCATGGTTACGCAGATTCATCTCATGCAGACCTGAACGAGCAATTGTAATAATTTTGTGCAGGCGAAAACATTGACAGAAAAAATTAAAGCGTAGGACATCGCCATGGCTGGACGCGCTGGTTTAAAGCTTGTAACTTCTAAGTTTAAATTCATATTGGATGGAGACGCCGCAGTTCGCATTTCAGCTGCATTCGTCGGAATTGGTGCAGGGGTGGGATTGGCTGGTTACGGCATAGGACAAGGTATCGAAGCAGCAGGACGAGGAGGAGCAGAAGCTGCACGAGGTGTGGGAGAAGGAGCACGGGGTGTGGGAGAAGGAATCAGCATCGCTGCAGAGTCTGTGCGAGGAAACAAGGAAGCAGTTGAAAGCATTACAGCTTTGAAGTCGACGTTCGACCAGTATGGCTTCATGAAAGGAATCGAAAAGGGCTGTTTGGTCGTTAAAGTAACAACAAGAGACATGGAATCTGCGCATAAATTATTCAATGACTGGTATTCCGGACAACTGAAGAAGACCTTAAACGACGCTCTGCAAAAGGCACTCGCTGATGGAGAAGAAACTAAAGTACAGTTTGATTCTATTGATCTCGTAAAGTTCAAAAGATTTGAAACTACCGAGAAAGATTACAAGTCACAGCATGCGACAGCGGACTGGTACATATCTGCTTTATTTCGTGAAATATCTGGACAACCTGTAGTTGAAAAAGTAAGTAGTTCGAGTTTTCTTATCTTTCGGGAATAAGTTTTTCCATTGCTATGTTTAACTAAACGTCAAAACTGGAACAAACATCCTAATGACGAAACATCTTTGTAATGACAAAACAGAGAGTCTTCAGGGAATCGGCAGGGGAAGACATTTTGACAGTGACGTAAAGCAATGCCTCTTCGTATAAAAGTGCAATAGCTGATGCCCAGACATTAACCCCTGCATTCCTTTGTTGTCCTTCAAAAAACTACAATTACTGACTTTTACTTTCATGCGAACATAGAGGTCCTGGGTGATAATTACAGTTTATTTTAATCAAATGTAATGCATAGATACATTTATATTCCAGTTGAAAGCAATGTTGGTAATGATTACGTATATGTGTTAAACTGACAGTCTGTGCTGAGTACATTGCAACTAAAATTCATAGTCTTTGATCTGCGTGTGTATATACAAAGTTCAAGGAAAATAATTACGTTTTGTTCTCGGATAAATTAATACAGACTTTAATGGCTAGGCACCGGATGTTGGAGTTTTTCACTGGAGAGAGACGAAGGAGAATGTTAAAGTAAACGTCCACACGCGAATCCTATCGAAAAGCAACTTTTGAAGTCACCGTAGTCGAATGAAACGCGCGATCGTGGGTGCTGCATAAAATATAGTTTTTCATAAAGAGAAACGTTTCAATGCAGCATCAAAGTACAGTTCATTGCCGTTGATCATACGCGGTGCTTCCCCTGCATGGTCTCGAACGCAATCAAGCGGAACCTCACCACGCTTTGATGCCATTTTCATCGAATGAACTTTGAGAATGATGCAAATTAACATACACGTGGTGGACCACAATATTGCTAAACCGCTTTCTAAGCCATAGTGAATCCAATTCTCAAGCGTTCGTTTACTATTAGCCAAAATTATAAAATTTCCAAATTTAAATGATACGGAAAAAATGACTCCGAACAAAGCCAACAATTTCCAGAGCAAGATGGCAAACTACATCCTATTGGCTTTGCGGAATCTTTTGAAGAGATCTGAAATTTATTCAAACAGATGGATATATGGCATAGATGTTTTCTTAAGCATTTTTAATGCTTTACAGTTGCCACTGCGAAGATCTTCCGTTGATTTACCACCCAAAGTACCACTTGCTTCAATTTCGAGTTCGATACCTTTTCGTTCGGAGTCGAAACCTTTCTATGCAGGTACGTCATCCGTGGTTTGGATTTGCAGATATAGTTCACATTTTTTCTCTCTGGATCCAAGGCTTCTCAACCTGGGCCATGTGGCCCCTGAGGGAGCCTGCGGGAGCCACGGGAGTTGAGTGTCTCTGAAAGGTGCCCACAAAACAGGAAAGGGTGAGAAACACTGTTCTTGAGCAACGTTTTTCAAATATATATGTGAGTTTGGAATTTTACTATCTTCCTGCTTTTGAAGCTAAATGTTTTGCTAAAAAAACCTCGGTTAAGGAAACGTTGCGTCAAAAGGAAGGTTTTCCAAAGTTGTAAACGAATCTACCGTTGTGGCTAAAAAATGCGTCATCGTTTTTTGAAAACCTTTGCTAAAATTGTCACATAAACTTTTTGTTTCCTCAGCATTCATCACAAGATATATATACAAATTTGTTTGTACAAGCACCGGTGTAGCGAATCAGATCGATTATACAACGTTGGTTATTTAATTGAAAGTTGGTTTAAAACTCTGTATGAATAATATGTTTATGTTAGGCGCAGTTGCACTCTGGAAAAGTTTAGTGCTTCATAAACAGGCAAAAATATCCGATGTTTTCGTTTTTTAAAATAGGTAGAACCAACCACAGCTACGTCCAGAAGCCTGTATATTGATTGGTCTGCTTCATGTTTGGTTGAATTACGCTGGTAATGAAACACTTTCTTTGAAAATGTCCAATAAAATGTATTAGAATTTTTTTTATTTGCGTTATTGTTTCTGAGGTATTTTGAAGAAACTGAAAATGCGTTGCGCGGTACAAATCATAAGCAACCGTGTGTCCATTACATTAGAATAGATCGAAGTTGTTTTTGCTTACAGCTGGAATTAACCCAATATGAAGCACAAGCATATGAAAAGATACATGTCAATGTTTTGTTTTCATCTTGAATTTCTGTTATTGCAAATTAATTATCACTGGACCTAAAAAGAAGTCTGAAAAATTTAATGGAATGTTTCCTTTCAACCAAATAGGTTTGGGAAACCATTTTTGATCAATCTTTGTTCACGAGACTGCTCCTGGCATTGTGGGCTTTTTCAGCCGCGACTAGACCTTTATCTGCGGTTCGGTTCAACTCCATTGCAGTGGGGATATATCGACAATGATTTGAATTCCATTTGTGGTGATTGAGATTCGCATTGCATTTAATTGCAAACTAGGCACTCAGTGGAATTTTTCTGGGGATACGTAAATCTGGATACCTGAAATGAACTTCGGCAAGAAGACAAATTTTTAGGCGATAGGTCGTAATAAAGCGATTGTAATAGGACGCATTTTTAAGAATGCAAGGAAATACAGCGCACTAATAACAAAGTTTCACACAATAAAAAAGACATTTTGACAAAGTTTCTGAAGCAATATCAAAAACGTTTGCACATTGTTGGTGTGCACTGTTGAAAATTGCATTGATGTACATACTTTACTTGATTACTTGAGTGTTTAACAATTGGGGAAAACAACTAAATTTCAGTTACATACAATGCAATTACAGTTCTATTACTTACTTTTGCTTTTGTGAAAATGTGGCTGCAAATTGACCTGGTGTTGCTTCTTTAACTGTGCTGTTTAATTTTTCAAAACTTTGGATAATTTCGTGAAAACTTTCTGATGTGCAATGTAGGTACAAGCATAAGACCTTGTACCGATCTCGACCGTATTTGTACAAGAAAAATTTAATGTTTCTGATGGAAACTGGGAAAACTGTAAACGGTTAATGTTTCGAAACGCAACGCAAGAAAATAAAATTTGTTAAATTGTTGCGACCAGTAAACTTAAAACTTAAATACAAATAAACTACATTCCACATAAAGCCTAGATTTTTCAGCTGAGCACTCCTCGACAGTTTGCTGACCTTCTTTAGGACTTTGGGTTAAATTTGACCACTCGACTTCATATAGAATTTAGCGGCCATCTTAAAAACTTTCATGTACATAAACGTGTAACTGCAGACAATTATCATAATCTATAAACCATAGTCTTTAATACACCACTAAAATTTAGCCTATCTATTTAAGCCAGCTTCGTCCAACCGCGAAACATACATTGTACCGAACCACTGACTTAGGCTCATTATGCGAGGAGAGTGTTTTTAATCGGTACCAGCTCTTGGATAACTGCTCGCTGTGCTCCATGTCGCAATCGTTCGATTTGGTTGCTTTTCATTTTGCAATGCACTTGTGAAATTTTTAGCAAAATATTTGGGTTAGACGTAAGCACGTTAACTTTTTACAGTGCTTATGATGTCACAGTGAGATGACCTGGTACACAAACTGAGGTTTAGGCCATTTGTTCTTTTTAATAAAACGCTACGCTGTAAACAATTGAAGTGATCAGAGGGTGCAAGCATTGTTTGACAATATTTTTTTATGTTTTACATTTCCATACGCTCATTAGTTCCCATACCATGGCTCATGCCTTTCACATCTTACTATCCGAAGAAATGAGGCAACCAAATGCTGTAGTCTACAGCGAGTTTAGTGAACTCCTAGCTACAAAACCGCATTGGACCGACTGCCTTCGGATTTTCTGAACAATTCAAAAGCAAAAGGCATTAACCGCACGCAAATCTATTATCCCATTTGATGTAATCGGTGTTCAAATTCTTTCGGTGTAAGCAAAATTACACACCACACATGTAACGACATTGTTCAATTTTTTTTCTTTTTTCATTTCAGAATCTGCGATACCACATGAACAACATAGTACGGGAAGAGCAGGAGGTGACATCGGCAACAAAGAACCAATGGTGACAAATATAACTGGACATATTGTTCATTGTACCGTCCATGCGTCAGGAACAGTGATAGTAGAAAATCGAAGTAAGTTGTCTGAATTTTTCAAAGATCCGCATCAGGACGTTTCGGCGACAAACGTCAACGTGCGAAAGAGGGCGAGGGGTGAGCGAATGTTTTTCGCACAATATCAAGCGGAAGATGCTAATGGAGCTGCGAAGCAATCTTGTTTTTTCGTTTATGTGTATCTAAGTGTAAAATGACCTGTTTCAATCAACAACATTATTACACCGATCAAGCTGTAGACACGTCACTGTTGGTCTAAACCAGGGATCCGCAAATACTTTTTGGCGCGACCCTGAAGAAGTAGTTTTTAATTCTCGCGACCCGAACAGTTTGTGAGCATATAATTTTGCGGAAAATACTTTATAATTAAATATCTATTTTAAGACTACTGTTGAAAGTAGCGATTGTCTTGCACAAAACTGTATGAAGCTTAGCACATAAAGCAGTGAATAATTGCATTTATTCTGTCTGGTACATAATCACACAGACGTGATGGTTATATCAAATGGTAAATTTAATTTATTTTGTGACCCAGAGTGGAAGGTCTCGCGCATAAAATTTGGGTAGCAACCCGCTATCTGTGCAACCCTGGTCGAACCCTTAACAAGCGTTAAATCTCTACGGTAAGCCGGTTATAACCAACAACTGCGACTTGAAATTTGAATCCTTATTCTTAACAACTTTTGCAAAGAGGTTTCTCTGAAAACACAACCAAAAACGTATCTCCATTTACAACCTTTTGTGTTTTTCTTAAACTAATCAATTATTTTGATCAAAAACTCGAATGTACGCATCGAACCTTAGAAACGCTAATCGCCTGTTCTAACAAAACGTAAGAGCTCTTTCCTGCAAGAAAGAAACTCCTTCATTCCCAAACCAGGAAAATTGCCCTCTCGTTATCCAATCATGTGACTGAGGACAAACCTGGTCGACGGACCGTCAGGGAAAAATTACAGTGAGGAAAGCATGGAGTCGAAGGTGCTTGAATGTAGATAATGGGCTGCTCCGTTCTATGACATCTGGAAACGAACACTTGCAAAAACAATTTAAATACCGTTTTGAATGGCTTTCCACCAATAGGTGCTACAGGGCTTCCGACAAACATCAAACCGAAAGCACGTTCCTAAGGGATAAACGCGTTATTCACCAAAATTATGAACGTGTCCGCTGATAGCAACAAACTGCATAAACATGATTGCAGGTTTCCTACAGAATCTTGAAGAGTATGGAAAACAGTTGGGTTATTTTGCAGTTTGGAAAAGTCTGGATAAAAATTTTCACCTCTTGGTATGGAAAAAGGAAATAATATTCCAGACTTTTTCTTTTGAGAGGCATTCTGATAAGAATTTATTTTGATGTTTTTTATCACATTGATAAGTACAGTTTCATCGTGTCAACTGTGCTTGTATTCGAGCTAGGTTTGTCATTCGGAAACGTTAAGTCTGAAAAAAGTCCGGAAAAGTCTAGAAAAGGTCTGGGAATCAAAATTGCGTAGGAATCCTGTGCTCGACTCGCAAAGACTGTGGTCCTTGCTGTATAAACTTGGTCAGTTCACTTCCCACTTTTTCAAACGCCAGAACGTTTACGACTCTGATCAGGAATGATAGTTCAGGTACATTTTAGTTTTTATAGTTCGTATCATTGTCACAAGTTATACTCACATATGTATGAAATATTTCTCAATAGTCGTAAAGTAAGCCGAAACGCACACACCAGCCTAACGTGTGAATAAAACCGAAGGCTGTTAGCCACAATGTTATTGAGTTTTGCTTGTCATCTCTCGTTTAACATGTAATGAGACAATTTATTGGCATCCATGGGCGTCGGTGGTAGCGAAGGTCCCAGTGTGGAGTAACTACATCTCCGACCTTGCTTAGGCCCATCTTGGTACGGAACCAACAGAGCTATCGCAGGTTGTTGAAAACCGTGAGGTATTTCAATACTACCCAGGTCGGCCGCCCCCGTTCTCTCCAAAGGAAAAACCGTTGTGAAAATGAATAAAAGTTTTAGGAATTCAAAAATACCTTGCTGTTCTTGAAAAAGTTAAAAATGCTAATAATTTTCAATTGTGGCAAATGCACTTGGGTAAAACTCAAACCACAGGACAAAAGTTTTTCTCATTACGCAAACTTTAGCTACCTATCAAGAAACTTGAACTTGACATACAACGCAGTTCACAGTTTTCTATAATATCGATCATCACACAAACAAGTATGCAAACTTGTCTTTTCAACAACGATTAGCCTGACAACGTTTGCCTTATATGGATGTTGACGATCCAGCAAGAACCAAACCAATTCCGCCTTGTACAAAACAAGTTTACGCAAATATAATCTTCCAGTTTATTAAATTTCTTGGTAAATCCAAAGGAAAACCTTGCATTAGTTGTAAAGAAACATCAAAAAACTGCTTGTTGAATGCGTTTCATGTAAAAGCACCAGAGCGTTTCTTTACTTGCAGAGAACAAGTCGTTCGTGTAATTTCTACCAACAATGATTTTGTTATTTTAAACAGAGTTGAGTCTATTTAGAAATTTTATGTTTGGTGCTGCTCATGCTTTGATGACTTACATTGTTTGCATGGTTACACAGAAATACCTGGACTTGTACAAAGACGTATAAAGGCATATTCTTTTACTTTAGACAAGACCAACGTCATCATCGATTCGAAACAAGATGCGACCGAATCTAAAGATATTGCTGCATTTGGTAAACTTATGGTTTGCGCATTTCCACCTGTGCTTTTGATGTTTCCATCTGTTTAAAATCACTTCAACCTCCCTTTGGGTGTTGGATTTTGGAACTTTAGATGCGAAATTAAGGAAAAAATATTGCGTAAATCAGTTGAAGCAAAATATTAATTTAAAATAAATTGACCAACCTTGATCCACATTCATTTGCAGTCATACCAATGTGTGTTGATTATAGCGCAAAGAGTGACACCCGCATTCCTTCCAAAAATTTAAATAAGAGTAGTGGACCAATGTAACTTAAGGCGCACTCATGTCTTCATTCTGTTGCTGCAGTTAGCAAAGACTTGGTATGTTTCAAATATTTTATGTTGTTTATAACAAACTTTTTTTAAATCCATTAAACGACCAGGCCGGTTCTACTTTGTCTCTGGACGCCTAGAGCCCAAGGTACATTTGATAAAAATACAAGATTCATCAATTGTTGAGAAATCAACAAAAACAATAAAAACTCAAGCCAATGTCAAAACGCAAGCAAAACCAATCAGTACCAGTCAGGCCTGTAGTCACGGGTGGCATTCTGGGGCAGTGACCCCCAAATTTTCTTGTGCCCGGAAAATTTTTAGTAAACATGTAATAAAATCAAACATCTTTCCCCCTAAAAATGTCTTTTGCCCCTCCGAACCTTAGAACGTAGCTACGGTCCTGGTACCAGTTAATGTAAACTGTTTCTGCACTTTGGGAACAATTCTTCTCAAGCCTAACGTTGGTTCGATGAGACGAATGCGGATATCTTCATAAAATTACATTTTCCTGAATTCAAACTAATAATTCAGCTTAAATCATGCAAAAAAGCCCTGCAAAGAAAACTTGCAACTGTCGTTACGAACGAACAAAGTATCTGCGGGGACCGACGTAAAAGCGCCGTCATTGACGAACTCTCGTTCGAGGCGAATTCTACTGCATTCAAAATCCAAGCAACCCTTCGCTTGATTTGCGCTTGGATTTAAAGAATAACGAAAAAACGATACGTTTTCTTTCAGTGTTTCAACAAATGCTACATGGATCAGTTTTAAGTTCGAAATTTCATATCGAATCACTGCAGCTAATGTTTATCTTTGTTAGCTGTGCTACAAGCATAGCGCAGAAATTTAGCAACCATGATCAAGTTTGTTATTGCATGTTTCACAGACGTAACCTCAAGTACAAGAGGAAAGATTGAAAAAGTAGCGATTTTCATGAATATAGCTTTGAAACTAGGGGATTTATTGTTCACTAACTGTATGGACGCTCATTAAATTAAAGATATTTTGAAAATATTGAGTTGACTTGGGTACGCGCCAAGTAGTTTTTCAGAGGGAACACTGAAAATATTGTGATTTTAAATCATTTTAGAACAGCAGTGTCCAAATGCGATGCTTCACAGGGCCACAAACCATGTCACTATCGTTCTGAGAACCGCACATTGAATGACTTGCTTTCATTTTAGCAAACCAAAGTTTATTTTAAGGCTACACCATTCGAATACTAACTGAAATGATAACGACTGTATGGTACCTTTAATCACTCCCAAATTGTGATGCCGTACGCAAGTTCAATACTAATGGAACAACAAGGGTATAGTTAGAAATCACATTTGTGCAGAGGAACACGTGAGTAGAAATTAGAAAACTAAAAATCAGTTTTGCACTGAGGTGTCAGTGGACACGTGGAAAACTACCAATGCATAGTACATGATAAACAGGCGGTAACAAACATTACATTTGAAATTGTCGAATTTAAGATTATCAACATGAATACAGGTTGTCATTGCACATAAACCAGGGGTTCCCAACCTTTTCACGATCTCGTACCACTTGGGCATCCTGTCTTGTCAAAGAGTACCACCTCTTCCAGAACAACTAATTTGATCCAATCGTCATTTATTCAGAAGAAAAATATACATTAAAGTAAAAATAAAAGACCATAACTAAATTTAACGAGATTTTTGTGTTTGTTTACCTTCCACCAATTGGTCGACGCGTGGCATAAATTTGGTAACAGCGCATCGAAAGTCATAATGTTGCGATACAATAGGAATAGCCAGTGGCGTACGCAGAAAATTTGCATGGGGGGTTCACTCAGTGGCATATGGTGGTCATTTGCATTTGATGTGCGCTCTGTGCCGATACAATTTGACGTCATATTCATTTTTCCAAACCAACGTTTTGGCGAAGTTTGTTGACATTATAGGCATATTCTTTTACACGTACTCCCCTTATATTATGTGTCATAGCACTGAATATAAACTATCAGCGCTCCAAGTTGAGATATCGGAGGAAAATAAACTCAACGCTACGACACAGCAGTTCATAACTGCAAAAACACCAGGCTGCGTGTTGAAACAGGGGAGTAAAACACACTCATCACGGCGTCAGCGCAATTTACAACCGCAAAATGAAGCGGCGCTAATGTCTTGTCGAATGCGATCANTCGAGCATAGAAAGCGTGCGGGNGGACTGGCTGTGACAATGTGCAAAAAGTACGTACGAAAACTTTCAATTTTTGTATGTATGGAGATCCAGCAAACTTTTTNGTTTTCCTTTTTCCCTGCTGAAACATTATGAAATGCCTGAATGCTTCTATGTTAAAAACTGCTGTTTTTGAGTTCGTACAACAGTTCTATCATGCTACACAATTTGGTGATGTAGCCAATGAGGTCAGCGCTTGCGCTAATCAGCCTCAGCAGACAAAATAAAGACAATTGTTTCGGATAAAGTGAAATATCGCGGAACACCTGCGTAGTGGACGAAAGGTCTGAAAAAATTGGGGAGATGGTTTCTGGACGCAGACGATGACCCAGCTTGCCACAAAAACCGAATTATTACTTTTTGGCCCACTTACAATGTTTCTTGAAATTTGCATGCAAATTTATTCCGTCGTATTGGCTTTACGTCGACAAATTAACAATCAAAATGTATGTGAAAACAATTAATCTCCTTTGCGCAGGTAATGCGGTTTTTGCAAAATATGAAGCTTAAATGGGGGGGTTAACCCCATCCACCCCCACCCTTGCGTATGCCCTTGGTAACAGCAGGCTACAGGAAAAATTATTTATTGAGAAACAAAGCCCGATACGTAAACTAGAAAGCTGTGAAATCCAGGTTTTTGTGAAAATATGGAAGTTATCCCGTACCACCTGGAAGACCTTCGCGCACCACTAGTGGTACGCTTACCACAGGTTGGGAACCCCTGACATTAACAATAATGAAGAGCTTACTGGGCCGCACAAAACCTTCGACTAGACCCCAACGCATGCGGGCCGCGGGTAGGACATAACTGCTTTAGAAACACTGCGTTGCACGTGAGAATTTGGTAGAAACTACAAATTGAGACCTGCACGCCAAACTCTTACAAAATGTAATCCTAAAATCCTTGTAAAATCCAAAACATAACTTCGCGTTTCTTGTAGAAACCCTTTGAATGTATTTCATGTAAAAACTCCAGATTATTTCTTTACCTGCAGAGAACAAGTCGTGCGTGCAATTTCTACCAACAAGGATTTTGTGATTTTAAACAAAGAGTTGAGTCTAATTAGACATTTTATGTTTGCTGCGATTTGTGCTTTGATGACTTTTATTGTTTGCATTGTTAAACATAAATATCTTGACTTGTACAAGGACTTATACAAGCATATTCTTTTGCTTTAGACGAGAAAGACGTATCGGATTTGAAGCAAGATCTAATCAAATCTAAAGACATTGCTGCAACTGGTGATCTTATGATTTGTGCTTACCTTTGATGTTTCCAACTGTTTAAAATGGCTTCAACCTCACATTTGCTGCTTTGCTTGTTTGTTTCTAGAATTTTATGAAGAACAAAAAGGTTGCTAAACCAAATGAACCAAAAGATTATATTACATAAATTGGCGAATCTTGATTCACTTTCGTTTTCAGTTGAACTAATACGTGTTGATAACATCGCAAAGAGTGACAACCGCATCTCTTGCAAAACTTCATTTAAAAAACTCAGAACAATGTAACTTAAGACACACTCAGTGTCTTCATTTTATCGCTGTTGTCAGTAGGGATTTGGTACGTTTTTTATATTGTGTGTTGCTTATCACAGAAATTTTCAAAATCTATAAACCACTCAGCCGCTTGTACTTCGATGCATAGGACATAAGGTACAATTTATGAAAATATACAATTTATTTGTTGCCCGCGCTTATCAGAAATTAACAAAACACTAAAAAGTCAAACCAATATCAAAAGGCAATTAAGAAAAATAAGTACCAGTTAAGGTAAACTGTTTCTGCTCATGGTGCAACAGTTTCTCTCAAACCTAACATTGGTTCAATGAGATGAATGCGTATATTTTCTTCAAACTGCACTTACTGCATTTTCCTCAACTCAAACTAAAACTTCCTGTGACCAGAGAATTGGTGTGGCCTATTTGAACTGGCATTAACATGACCGACAGGCAATACGCGGACAAAGTTACTTTGTTGCACTGTTCGAGAGAGTACTGTTTCATAAAAATTTCAAGACAAGCATCACTTTATGATAGAACAACCATTTTCTCTGTTACAAAACCTTGTTTTCACCAGGTAGTGTACAGTATTTTGCGGACGATTCGCACATTACAAGTTAACAAGTAGACCGAGGTTCCGAATTGCAGGAGCCGCTGGTTTATAATCAGCTGAGTATCGTTTGTAAGATTCCAAAAGTTTTGTCCATATGTCGTGTTTCCGAAATAAGCTCTCTCCCCTTAAACTTTTTTGGCGAAAGGTAAGCATCACAGATCGAAAAACGAATCCTTGTATGTGATAACATAATTCCTACTGCTAAACCTCCAGTCAGAATCTACTAGTTTTCAAAAATCTAATTTAAGCCAAATATTTTTGCAATGTTGAACTCTGAAGACACAATTATCCGACTGTAACTGCACAATTTCAATCTGATTCTCCTGATGCAAACAAAATGAACACCAGCGTTTACACAAACAAACACAACCAATAATAATTGAACGTCCAATCTTGTGCTTCTAGCATTTCGTAGTATGTTCAAATTCCAAGCAAACTATCGTTAGATTTGCACTTAGATTTAAAGATTTACCAATTGACGATGCTCTTTCAGTGTTTCCTCAAAATGCTATGTGCTGCAAGCAACGCACAGAAATTTACCAACCATGACCAAGCTTCGTATTGCATCTTTTATGTATGCAGTCGCAAGTAAACTAGGAATTGTTGATAAAGCAGTGAATTTCATTAACATAANTATGAAAATAAGGCATTTGTTGCTCACAAAANGTGTAGACATTCACTAAAGATTTTTTGAAAATATCCGGTTGCCTTGGGCACGNGCCAAGTAGTTCTTTAGAGAGAACACTGCATAAATTTTTATTTTAAAGTCACCTAAGAAACACTGACTTGCACATGAGGGTTGATATTTTCGGTGGGGGGGAATGATTTTAACTTTTTGTTGCACCTGACAACTAAACATGATTTTGAAAGTTTCAGGGGGTAAATGCCCGTTTGCCCGTACCATGGTTGCGGGCCTGATCTGCACGTTTAACTCTTACAAAATGTGTTTCTAAAATCCTTGAAAATATCCAAAGGCAACCTTGCATTATTTGTAAAAATCGACGTAAGTGTTGCTGTTGAAACTCATTTCATGTAAAAACCACCAGGCTGTTTCTTTATCTGCAGAGAACAAGTCGTGCGTGTAATGTATGCAAAAAATGATTTTGTGGTTTAGGAAAGAGTGTTTTGTCTGATCAGAAACAAATTTGGGTTTGTTGCTGCTTATTTGTCATGAATAACATTGTTTTCATGGTCACAGGTAAATATAATGACTTGTGCAAAGACTTATACAGGCTTGTTCTTTTGCTATAGACGAGAAAGACGTCTTGGATTAGAAACAAGATCAATCCAAATCCGAAGACATTAGTGCAACTGGTAATGTTATGACTTGCGCATTAACACATGCACTTTTGAAGTTTTAATCTGTTAAATATAACTCCAAGCTCCCATTTCCTGGTTTGGTTATTTTCTTGAGGAATTTCATTAACATCATTTACGCAAAAAGATTCTCGAATCAATGGAAGCAACATATTATTTTGAATTAAATCAACGAATCTTTATTCGCATTCCTTTGCAATAAGACTAATTTGTGTTGATAATGTTGCAAAGAATGACACCCGCATTCCTTGTAAATGGAACAATGTAGGTGAAAGCATATACAATATGTCTTCAGGTCTCGGTTGTGATTAGTAAGGAGTTGGTACATTTCTACCGTCTAATATTTTATGTTGTTAATAACAGAAATTTTCAAAATATATAAACCAGCCTGCCGCTTGNGCTTTGTATCTTGGTGGNCAGGGCCCAAGGTACATTTTATGAAAATTTAAATTTTTATTACAAGGTTCTCTACGTTTATCAGAAATCAACAAAAACAATAAAAACTCAAACCAGTGTCATAACGCAACGACTGTAAAACCAATCAGTAGCCAGCTGTGCTAAATTGTTCCTGCCCATCGGTGAACAGTGCCTAATATCAATGCTTAAGATTGGTTCAGTGAGAAGAATGCGCATATTTTCATCAAACTTCATTTTACTGAATTCAAATTAAAAGTTGCTATAACCAGGCAACAGCTGCTGTCGTGTTTGAACTGGCATAAACAAGATCGACAGACAATACCCGAAAATGTTAATTTGTTGTACTGCTGGAGAGGGTTCTGTTCAAGATGTCTTTGTTATTTGATCCACAATCAACTGCCAACTATAAGCAAAGATGTTCTGCAGAAAGCTTGGTGAGTCATAAAAGATGTTGTCAGCTAGTGAACCTGTGGCTGGTAGTTCAATCAGAGATCTAGATGGTGTCCTCGATTAGCCTCTTGGATCGATGAAGAGAACCAGAAGCATCCTCATCGGACATGTCACCAAATTACTAGGTGAACTTGAAAGATCAATGATCGATTGTTCTCTGTGTGAGATTGTTTTCAGTAAGAAATTTAAAATTGATGACGCTATGACGCATTGCTTAGAGTATTCCCGCTACTACCTGGATTACATTCCTAACAGGTATGAATATAGGGAACAATGTCCGGAAGCACAGAAGAAATGCCCAGAAGTACAGTGGGGAAGACTGTTTATGAGGACATGTTTCAAGCATTGTACACCTATGTAAGGATGGTGACCCTTCTGCGAGTGAAACTGCAGACAAAATCTCCAAGATTTCGTGTAAGATCTCTACTTCCTCGATAAACAGAACGGGAATTGGTTGCGCTTCGTCAAGCACGAAAGGAACTTGAAGACAAATTGCAATTTCAACTTGCATTGGTTGAAGCTGACTTAGATGATAAAGAAGCAATATTGAAGCTTGGTGATGAATTTAATCTTGAGATATCTGGAAAACAAAATGCGTTCCACCGTTCTAATGTTCCGTTGAATAACAGTGCTAAGCAGTTACCTAATGCTAATAATATGTAGTCTGAAGTCTTTCAATCAGGGGCGTAACGAGGTTAAATGGCGCCCGGGACAAGAAGAAAGTTTGGCACCCCCATGTTTGAATCCGAGGTCTTTCAGAAGAAAATGTACTGCATTGAAGGAAGTACTTGTGACAATGTTGGGACTTTTTTGCGCCCCCCACAGTGATTGGCCCACGCGGAATAGTGCCCCCTTGGTCTCCTCGTTACGCCCCTACTTTCAATCGATCTTTATAAGTGGTAAGCTATTTTCTTCAAAAAATGTTGGACATGTAATGTGCTGAAAAACTGTTACCCAACCTACTTCCCTCTTTCAAATCTGTAATTTCACACCTGCACCTTTATTGCAACTTGCCACGAGTCTCACAAGTTATACCTCGTCTGTTCTCACTGTGATCCCAACTACCCGTTGTGTAATGACTAACCCCCAATATCTCAGCAGTGGCGTAACAAGCGGTTTGAGCCAGGGGGTCAAAGGTTAGCTTAAGGGGCCCACTATCCAAAACTCAGAAAAAAAGTTAAGAAATGATAGTGAATCTCTAGATGTCGTGGATGTCTTTACTAGCTAAAAAATACGAAAACACCCCGAAAAACGCAAAAAAAACAACCTAAAAGAATACTAAAAATCAAAACGTCAACTAGAGGGGGCCCAGTTTTTACATTTAGCTTGCTAGGGGGTGGCTCGTCCCCTTGCCCCCCTGTCAGTTACGCCACTGCATCTCAGAGTAACATTTGCCAAGGGATGATGAACTAGTGATGAATCTCCTCGGCCTGTATGCCAATCTTGCATTTGTATCTATCCAGCCTATTTCGATGGGGCCGGAGACTACACGCGAACAAACACCAAGACCTGCTATGCGGCTGCCGAGACGCGCTAGTGTCTGGGTTCGATATCCAGTATGGGTTCTCATTATCCTAGCGAAATGTACCCATCTTTGATGGAAACCCACTCGAGTATTTTGCTTTCACAAAGTGCTTCCAGGGACGATCCTCGATCAGGTAATAAGTCATGCTCCGTCAAACGCCCAGTTTCTGCAGGCCTTAGATCTATGAACATTTCGGGCAAAAACATAACGCTGTTGATGCGCACCTTAATTCAAGTTGCAAGAGCCAACCTGTGAAGCCTAATCAAGAAAGCTTAAGCAAGCTTGCTACTGATTTGACCAACTGTCAATTGCAGCGAAAGTATGGGTTTCCGCAATGCTCCTGGACAACCCACAGACCTTGGAAAGGTTGCAAAACTGTGTTGTAACAAGGTGGAAATAAACACTGGTGTATGCCTTGCCACTTTCAAAGAACTCACGTGCCACCTTCAAAGAACTCACAGCTTCCGCAGGTTACCCGTGCCTGAACGTCGTAACCTTGTGAAAAGTAATAGGAATTGCTTCAACTGCTTGGGACAAGTTCTATGTGGAATTATTGTAAATTGCATAAACGATGCACAACGGAAGCTCACCATAGTCTGCTGCACAACGACATTGACACCACCTCAAACCCGAGCCGTAAAAAAAAACAGCAAGCGACTTTGAATTGTGTACGACGAGGCAATGCTCAATTGCACAGGTCAACTAGATGCGAGTCAAGTGCAAATACAATCCTAAATGAGAATGTTACAGTTGATGGTAGCCCCAGTTCAAGTCTACAGTAGTGACCGAATGCATTTCGTCAACGCTTGTGCGTTTTCTGATGGAAGTTCAAATATATGGGCTCTGCACCACAAGCGTGATGCAAAGACTCAGCTTGCGTGACCCTAAAGCCTAAAGTAATCAGAAAATTGCAGGAGTGACTGGCTCTAAATTAATCAAATTTATGATGTTGCTGTGAAGCTTAAAGGCCGAAGAAAAATATAAGTGATTTCTCTTTCAAGAGTCCTTGCAGTCAAGGAACTTCCTAGCTGTACTGCCAGTATTCCGACCAATGAGTTAGTATTTCAATGTAACCATTTGACAGGAAACCTACTGAAATTCCCAAACGAGAAGTGGAGATTTTCATTGGTGCCGATGTTTGGCAGGTTTACGTAATCCGCGAATCCGTGGAAGGTGACTTAGACCAGCCGAGAGCGTTGAAAACTGGCCTAGGGTGGAGAGTGTTTGGTCCCGAACCCAGAATATATAATCCAGACAAGTATGTTGTGAATTGCATGCAAAGTTTCAATTATGTGCTGCATGAACAAATGCAAAGAATGTTTGTTCAACTATGGATTCTCCGATAACATTCAAATCTCTGATGCGCCATATTCTGTTCAGGGCAAGGAATTTCTGAAGAAAGCCGAAAATCTGCGTATAACCAAAGAGAAAACAGGCTGCTCATCGCCATATGGACACTTGCTTCAGGAGTTGCGCTCTTTGCAAAAACTGACTGTTTTTGGTGTTATTGCTTTGCTTTTTTTGTCAGAAGGATCAAACTAGATGTTTGATCTCGTAAATTATACAGAATAAAAGCAATGCGTGCAATAATACATATTAAAAAATTTGTTACACAAACTAATGACAAAAAAACAGCATGGCTGTCGTATTAAGCAGTAATGCAGAATCCCCTTGGCAACAACGAAGCAGAAATTAACTATGAAATTACGTAACCAAATGTTGTCATACCAATTCAATTTTACATAAAACTTCCCAAACAAAAATGCTTTCAACGTCATATTTGTATAAACGCAGTGTTGTTTTTTCAGCTTCCTACAAGTGTTTCGCTCTTTTGCAGGAATGTAGTGCTAACAAAAAGGTGTGGGAACGCTTCCAAAAAAATGGCCATTTCAAAACAGCTTCAAACGTATTTTAAAGCAAAACGTGAAAAGGTGTGGGAAAGCCGTTCCCACGCGTTCCCTCCCCACTACACCCCTGCTTGTTTGTTGCATATGGCATTTCAAGCATGTTCTTGATAACTACTTTATCATCCTGTTTTTATGTAGAACATGCAACTCGGTCCACGTGTTGAGTTCGTCTTGGCTCCTCAACATGAAACGTCTTATGATCCTGAAACAACAACGACAGAAGACTTCGATTACTTGAGAAAAACAAATTGAAGAAAGCAAAATAGAAGTTCATTTTTTTTAGAATTCACGACGAGCCAAACGAAGCTGGAGGCTAAACAATGACTAAAGACATTAACTCTTTTAGAACATTGCTATGTGTACCTATTTCATGTATTGTGAATTTGTACATTGCATCTTTATTGTAAGTCATATCCAGGAATAGAGTAGCCCTCAATAATATAGAAATCATTTGCAATAATATCCCATACGAAAATATCAACAATATTCCCGATCTAACAATCAGATAGAAACGATATTCGCTGAAGTGTAACCTTGATTTCGGACTTGACGCGATCACGCGCCGAACGCGTGACCACTAGACTCGCGAACGCACCGCGCGATACGCTGTCACGTGACCACGACGCGACCTTTTGTGTTTTCCTCGCGACCTAAAATACACCACTAAAATCAGTCTTGCTCACGGGTGTCCTCGGAGTAGCATCTAAGCTACAGGTCGTCTGATAGGTTAGATCAAGACTAAATAGAAATAGTTGGCGAACGAGTGGGGTCTGGCAAATTCGTGAACCAGGACACGCTTTTAGCTAACTAATTCCCCAGAACGGTTAGGACCTGAACAAACTCAGGCTATAACCAATTTTCAGACAAATCGTTTCAGGTTAGTCTAATAGGGAAGCTTACTCTCCTCCTCCATGTAAGAATTGAATTCGTATTTAACCCTGTTGTTAACCCCTGATGTTTGCAATAACTTATGTTACGTGCTTTAATTAACGATTGTTGATATAAACCCCTGTTGTGATGAATACCGCAGTGCTTAAAGTTATACAAATAAAACCATGAGTGAATACCATCTTGTTGTGATAAACTGAGCGGTTCGAGCGAAACCGGCGGGTCTAAGTTTCTTAATTGTTAACTTGAGCGTGCCATGGACACTTCCTAGTAATCAGTGCTCTCGCGGAATTGTCCTAAACGTGTAGTGGTCTTCTTCTTTAGAAGGGGACTACCACGCATGCAAGGACCCGTACGAGAACTTCCAGAGGAGAAAAAATGCAAAATGTGAAAAAACAAAGAAGCAAATATCGTGTTCATCCCTTGTGGCCATGTTTCTTGTTGTGTGGATTGTTCTAAAAATTTAACTAAATGTCCCATCTGTGGCACAAAAATCGAAACGTCCACACGTGCGTACTTCTGAAAGCAGTTGGGGAGGATCTGCTTTTTGTCCTGCTTTTCTACCAACCACTTTGGGGGCGCAGGGCCAATTTGGTGTCAACCGTGGTTATTAGTGATGAAAAGCAATCATGCTTGGAACGAAACAGCGTCGATTCTTGCAGCTATCGACGCTAATGAGTGAAAAGAAACGAACGTTTTCTACATTGGTATGAACCACTTATTAAAAGTAGGAATCGCTGTGTACCGATTGCTGCGTTGCAAATTGTCTTTGTGCATTTGTTAATCTTGAGTGCAGTTTCTTGTTCAGCAGTCCACCTGATCCTAAGCCGACTTCGAAAAACTACTTTGTAATGCAGGCAACTCCGCATTTGAGACTGCGCTCTGTGACGCTATGGTGATTGGAGACAAGATCTTGAGAACTTTATTACGCGCTAGAACTAGCCCACTTTTAGGTATTAATGCGGGTTGTGATCTATAGTTTTAAGCCGTGACTGGAAAAAAAAGTTGGAAGTTCATGTGTACCAGATGCAGCACCAGCGTTTTTATATTCAAAAAAATTTTGCAGGTGTTCATATCAGAGTTGGATCAATTAAAATTGGAATGCAATTACAAGTTTTGAAGCAATCGTAACTGAGACGTTTTGTTCTTGTGTAATTGTTGTTTACAAAAAATGGCAAAACTTCAGTTGAACACCAAATCGGAAAATAGCGTTAAAAAACCCAATTTTTATTCTGCCCACCCACCTAAATTTTCTGCCCAGAAAATATTCTTTTGAAAACATATAGCCTAATAAAAACAATGATCTTGCCCCTTAAATGTGTGTTTTCCCCCTCAAACAGTAAAACCTGGCTACGGGCTTGTTGGAAACCAAATGGTTAATGCCGTTGAACCGTTGAGATCAAAATGTACTCAAGATGTCGCTGTTATGATACCGATTATCATGCACCAAGGCATATAGAGACGAGTAACAGACAGGAGAGTAGAATTCAACCGAATCTTGTTTAAATCCAAATTCCTGCCACTGTTATTAGCATCAGCCCATGTGGCGACGTGATTACACCACATATAGCCTAACGTTGAATTGGTATAGCAGCAGTAGAAGAGTGAATATAGTCAAATGGGTAATCTCAATTGCAATTATGCTGAGAATCGTCGGTTCGGCTCTTTTTTTGGTTGACTCAGAGCGACGCTGCATTGTTGCTGCAACAATGGGTCCCAGCATGTCGTTGGCTGCAATCCACTGTTGTAGGTCGTCTTTAACGTGTGAAATGGGGAAGTAATGTGGTAGCATGATTACGCCACATACAGGCCTAAGGATGAATTGGTAGCAGCAATAGAAGTGTGAACCTAGTCAAATGGAGAATCTCTATTGCTGTAATGCCGAGGGTCGACCGTTCTACTCTCTTCTTTGGTTGGTCAGGGCGATGCATGATTGTGACTGCAACACTCATATTTAATCCAACGCAAAGACAAATAAATAGTTTGGAAAGTAAATGAAGTTAACTTATGCTCTACCATTGGCTCACAACATCATAACAATTGACAATATAGAGACTTCAAAATATTAACTTTTAACGGCAATGCAATGAGAAGCTCTGTAAAGTTTAGCAATAGCGTGAAAGATCTCAATCCAAAAGACTGACAAGTGTGCAGCACAAAGTGCTCGTGAGAACTGGGCTACATATATCAATAATGATAAACTGTGCTAAATGTTGTTTATAAGTATGCATAAGACATAACAATGATTAGTCAAGAAAAGCGTTGGATCAATGAATGTCCAACCAATTCTGTAAGTTTGCTGACAAGATAGACAATGGAGCACAATTGTTTCGCTTGTGAGAGGCAAGGCTCAGCATTTATACAAACACAATGAAAAATCTCAACGGATTTGAGAAACCCTTATCAATACAGTAATCTGCCGTCCCAAAGCTGAACCGAAAGTTGCGAAGAAGTCTAAAAGAAAATAATCAATTCCAATCCAAATCTGGTTAAAGTGTTAAAATCATTCAAAACTAGCTCGTCCAACGGAAATGAGGTAGTGCGTTTCAAATATTGAATTTTGTATGAAAACCTGAGCACCCACTTGGTATATTAAGCGGGCCAAGAACCCTTTTGATCGCTCTCATATTTCCAGGANGAGGGAGNTCTTGCAGTGGACGCAGTCTATCACAGTCAGGTTTGATAACTCCTCTGCCCANGCAATACCCAAGGATATTGATCGATGTAACTGATGAAACGTTTTGCTTTCGTTTAAAGCAGTNGTTCTCAAAGTGGGAGGAATCGCCCCTTTGGGGGCGATTTTGATGGGCAAGGGGGCGAAAAAAACAAAGGGGACAATAGGGGGGGCGAAACAACACAAAGGGAGCGAAAATGCTCGATAACTGAGTAAACTTCAGTAGCCTATTATTATGACTTGTCAGTTTCTTGCAGAGGTTAATTTACTATGACAAGCGTTTGAGGTTGTTGCTAAAGCAATTTACCGTGTTTATTCGAGTATAAGTCGAATTTTTTGTACTAAAAATTCACCCAAAAAGTCAAGTGCGACTTGTACACGAGTGCAGTGACGTGTTACCTAGACGGCGCTTTGCACCTCCTGAGATAAACTATTTGAGGACAATGAATGCAGTGACTAGGATGGCTTTTAAGTTTTTGTTACGCGATTTTGATGAATAAATGTTGTTTAAAAAATTTTGTACCGTTTGATCAGGTCAAATGTGGAGGTGCGACTTATACATGCATGCGACTATTACGCGAATAAATACGGTATCTATTAAACTTTCCTCTGGATCGTCTATGTTCCCGGCTACAGTGTGAATTATTTCAGGGCTGCGGAGCCGTCGTAAAAATGACACAGCTCCGGCTCCGGAGCTCATCTCTTCGTGAACATGGCTCCAGCTCCGGAGCTCTTGGTTTTCATGAGTGTGGCTTCGGCTCCGGAGCTCTTCTTTTCATGAACATGGCTCCAGCTCCGGAGCTCTTGGTTTTCATGAGTGTGGCTCCAGCTCCGGAGCTCTT
>JGI24021J15306_10001174_pt1 | contig 24561 bp, 14 predicted proteins | sample Ectturendosymbi1_FD_15306 | JGI IMG/M metagenome (IMG submission 15306) | reverse complement strand
AAAAATATTTGACTAATTAGCTAATTAGTTAATTAATTAATTTGTTTATTTTAGATCATAACTTTTGAACCAGAAATGCTAGGAAGTCGTTCGAAGTCTCAAAAGACTCCGACTCGAATCTAGTTTCCAATGAAAACTTCAGCGAAACACTTTGGCATAGCGGTTGGGCCCTAGGCCAGGCAACATGACCCAAAATGACCCTAAAACTACTTCACTTATGACGTCAGTCACAAAAAAACCTGCACCCCCCAACCAAAAAGTTTTTTTCGAGTGCAATATACTAGACTGGCCGATCCGTTTGAGCTCTTGAACAGCTCTCTAGTGCAATCGGCGGAGGAACTAGGGCGTTGGTAAGGCAACTGAAAATTGCTGTTTTTTAGGCCGAAATCCAAGTACGAATATATCGTAGACCGGCTCTCAAAGTGTTTAGAGCCAGGGTACGATATGCTCGTACTTTGACATCGGCTTAAAGCCAGCAGTTGTCTGTTGCCTTACCAACGCCATAGCTCCTCCGCCGATTATGCTTGAGATCTGTTCAAACCCTCAAAAGATTCGGCAAGTCTTCTAGTCTGCACTTGAAAAGAAATTGTTGGTTGGAGGTTGTGGACTTTTTGTGACTGACATCATAAGTGAAGTAGTTTCTTGGCCGTTTTGGCTCATGTTATCTGGCCTAAGACCCAACTGCCAGGCCAAAATATTTCGATGAAGTTTTCATTGGAAACTAAGCTCGAGTCTATGTCTTTTAAGCCTTTGATCCACTTCCTAGCATTTCTGGTTCAAAAGTTATGATCTAAATAAACAAATTAATTATCTAATTAACTGATTAGTCAAATATTTTTACTAACTTAGATCATAACTTTTGAACCCGAAACCCCAGTAGGTCATCCTAAGTATCAAAAGACTCGGATTGTAGCCTAGTTTCCAATAAAAACTTCAGCGAAATACTACCATCAAACGATTTGGCCCCAGGGTCAGGTGAAGTGGGCCAAGGTGGCCTAAAAGTCCTCCACTTATGACGTCACTCACAAAAAATCCACACCCCCCAACCAAAAAATTTTTTTTCGAGTGCAGACCAGAAGACTTGCCACGTCTTTTGAGGGTTTGAACAGCTCCTTACTGCTTTCAGTACCAGAGTTACGTGTTCGCAAGGCCACGTGCAATCCAGTTGTTTTGACACGGACCGCTTGATTTAGACCGGACGTGTCAACACTTTGGCTGCTGGTCTGCGAATATATTGTACTTGGAAATCGGGGAAAAACCAGGGATATTTTGGTTGACTTCCCAACCGCATAGCTCCTCAGCTGATTGTGCTAGAGAACTGTACAAACCCTCAAAAGACTTGGCATGTCTTCGAGTCTGCAATGAAAAAATTATTTCTGGTTTTGGGTTTCAGGTGTTTCGTGAGTGACATCATAAGTAAGGTAGGTTCTTCACCATTTTTGGCTACTGGTACCTGACCTGGGCCCAACCGCTGCACGGAAGTATTTCACTGAAGTTTTCAATGGAAACTAGGCTAGAGTCACAGTCTTTTGAGACCGTGATTGATTTTCTAGTGTTTCTGATTCAAAAGTTATGGCCTAAATAAAAAGAATGATTAATTATCTAATTATGGGATTAATTACTAATTTTGTTGTTTTTTGGTCATAACTTTTCACTCGAAACCCCTGCAAGTCATCCAAAGTATCAAAATACTCAGATTTTAGCCTAGTTTCCAATAAAAATTTGAGCGAAATACCACCGTCTAGTGGTTTGGGCCTATGGCCAGACAAGGTGGGCACAAAAGGCCTGAAACAACTACACTTATGATGTCACTTACAAAAAAACCAATATCAAAAGTTTTTGTTTCATTGCAGACTCGAAGACTTGCCAAATCTTTTGAGGGTTTGAACAGCTCTCTAGCACAATCGTCGGCAGAGATATTCCCATGCAAAAACATTTGCAAACTGCTGGATCTTAGCCTTAGCCCACCAGTAGCGAAGATGTTAATGTAGTATGTTCTTGCTGCCAGCACATAGAGACGTAATCCACTATCAGGCATTGTTAGCTCTGTAAGCTATCTACCCTAGGTAGGATTCTTAGGAAAGCTGGTTTTGTGGTGAAGTTCTAGCATTTAACATTATTGAAATAAGCAAGTGCAAAAAAACGTTTTCCATGATGATTACAAGAAAGAAGTCATGAATGAGAGATTGCTGAAGCAGATGGTTCCTGGGGTTAATGAATAGGCAAACATACGATCCGATGTTAGTTGTGCAAACAGAAACAATTGTTTTATTTTTAGGTAATACACAAAATCAAATTTTTCTCCTTATTTTGGCTCAAGGTCGATGGTAGCCCTGTCCATATTAATTACTGTCGTGTGCATTTTTTCTGTATAAATATTTTGGCTCAAGGTCGATGGTAGCCCTGTCCATATTAATTATTGTCGTGTGCATTTTTTCTGTATAAATTTCCACCTATTTAATTCTATGGAAAGATAATGTGTTTGGGTTTACACCCGTATTTATATGGGATAACTTATACATTCCATTACAACTCAAAGTAGAAATGGAGGTGAATTTTGAAATTATAAGAAAAAATGACCCCTAAAAGCACTGAAGTATTTAAAACTTATAAGTTAATAATAAGTCTTGAATAGGCAGAAGAAGTAATGTTTTGTGTGATTTTGTGCTGTGAGTTGTGACAACTATATTTTGAACTATAATCTTTCACAATATGTTTTTGAGGCACTTAAATAACAATTTGTTCCTTTTATCATGTCAATTGCATTGTAGTGCTAACAACACAAAATAGAACTTTTGAACCAAGGATTTGCTGGAAATTCTTCATGAGTGGTCAAAATTTTGCCAACCAGATTTGAAAAGGATGCCGGTTGAAAAAATTATGAAAATTTCCTGCCGGAACTTCACAAAGGGGGACAAAATCATTCTTTAGATAGATGGCAAATTGGGTTAAGTTTAGAAAAAGTTTGAACTACTGATTTTAGCGGAGGTAGGGTATGATTAGTTCACATGACTTCTCCCATTAAGATCTGTGACTTTGAAAAGAAATACGACTACCTTCATCTCTTTGAATGAGGACTGAGGATGGGTAGTTTTACGTGAAATCGATTTCCTATTAATTACTGATCGAGTCCTTGCTTACTCTCATCGAAAAATACGGAAGTAGACTAGATAACGTAATTTACATGAAATCAACACTGTATTTATCTGCATTTAGCAGATGTATTTGTTTGTAAAATGCAGTTACATTTGTGGTTATTGACATTGAAAATCAGCAAGAAATCTCTTAACCACTTCGTAACATGTGGCCATGTCTCTGTGCAAAGTCATCAAATGAGTTGTAAATCCACTCATCGTTGCAGTAGCATGTGTTCTGATTTTTGTGTGATTTGTATTTTGATGTCATAATTTGGATCTGGTTCTGCTTCTTCCAAATTGCTCCATGTGCTCTTTGATTCTTACAGTTAGCAATAAATGTAAACCTGTTGCATTGCTACGCTTTTGGGAAGATGTCCATGTCAGGTTTTAACATTTGGATCATGGGTAAAATTATTTTAGGAGGGAGCAACTCCTTTTTATTGCTTCTATAAACATTACCTATAAATTAGTATCTGTTTTAATTCTTGTACCATGTGCATATTTTTTCATTCTCCTTGCCTTATATCAGAGAAAGTATTTGCTGTTTCATGTGACACTGATGTAGCAAGGTAGAAAGTTTTCTTTCTGTAGACATGGATCAAACACTTACTCCATCTGACCACCCTAAGCCGCCTACGATGTTTCTGGAAAAGTCACATTCTGAATGTAAGTTTGTGACATAGTTAGTCTTGTGACGAAGTTCAGCTTTTATAGCGGAAATCAAATTTCTCATCACACTTTTTCCTGCAAGTTGTACTCTCCCAAGATAATTTAAATATTAATGATTTTATACAATTCGTACAGATATTAAATAAATGTTTCATAGTGATGAAGAGAGCGTGTTCATGTGATACATGACATCTACCCATCCGTTAAATTTTAGAAAGTCGTTGAAACTATATACTCATATATGGAATACTTGGAAGCTCTACTTGTTTCTTGAGCATCAGTATCAACCTGTGTCTTCCTTTCTATTAATGGAACTCATATATGGAACTAATATTTCACACAAACATTTTTTTGCGCACAAACGGTTTTCATAAAGAAACGAAAGTTGCAACGTTTGAACTTATTAATAGAAATCCATGCTTTCAGACAAGCTTACTGTACTACAGAGTTGCCATTGAGGTCATGTAAAGAAGTGTGCATAAAATATTTTGCCATGACGCTGAACAAACGTTTGATTTTGGAAATTACCCATCATAGCTCTCGTGGTTGGACGCAAAGTGTTGTTTGAATGTATTTCTGTTGGTTTACTGACCTTTCTTATATGTTGCAGTTGCACAGCCTCGCCTTAGCGTCCATAATTCGGTGAGTTACCATCGTCATTGTGACATTTTCAGTTAATAAATATCTGCAACAACTGGATAGGCGTAATCATGCTGTTGGTACTACTATTTGTTTTTTTTGCTTTTAGCAATACAATCTTGATGCTTCCAAACGTTTTCAAGCCTAAATAAAGGGTTTGCCGCTCCGTGTCTATATTCTTTTAATCAGCGCAAAAAGCTTTGAATGAAACTTGCAATCCCAGGGGAAAAATGCTTGTGATTGACTTTGTGACTTACCAGCCACTTGTTTCTTGTCATGGGTTTGGACATTAACAACCAGAATTTTTACAGTTTGTTTGCCAAGAGATAAGTTTTCAATTGTGGTGTGTGAACAAAATATGCCTCATCAGTGGAAAAACTGACCACGCTGCTGTTGTCGAAATCCCGATTAGGATGAACGTTTTTAGCTACATCGCTTGTCGAGTAAATGTGTGTCACTATCTTGGCTAATTGTGAACATAGCTGGATTGAGAAAAGTTAATTTGGATTGTTATCCACTGAACACTGTTTCTAGTAGTCCGTAGGCAGCGACAAAGCAAGTTACGTGCCCCGTAGCTTTAAACTCTCCAAACAATTAACTGTTATAAGTTCATGCAAGCGTATGTCGTGAACAAGTACAAATCCAACACACATAAAACAAAATACATATAATGCAGACAAAAGCTGAATTATATGGTGAAAGCTTTTTTGCTGGAACTTAGCATCTGGCACACCTGTCCAGGTCGCACCATTTACTCTGTGCTTATGTGCGGAAACACACGCATAGTTTATCGCACAAGATTTAATGTGCCTAGCAAAGGTTTCTGAATTTTTATTCATGCGATTCTCATAAAACTTTGCAACAGTAAATGTCAACTGTTGGGATTAAATGACCAGCGCCAAACCTCTCCTACATTCTACAATATTAGGCTTGCCTTCCGTGAAAAGCTGTGTTGGGTTTATTTCAATGACACTGAAATTATTTTAACATGGAGCCTACGCTTACTTTACTGTACTTGGTGTTTTCACCTTGATTTTGAAGTGTAAAGAGAACTACGGAAAGGTGTTTTGTACTTCTGAGTAAAATGTTTTCCAGCATTATGGAAAACTGTTTCGACTGGCCATCACGCCGTTTTTTTTGTTTTTTTTCACAAGACTTCCCCCGGGTCAGCCACACACAAACGACGAAGTTCCTGCTCCACTATTTATATTGACGACAGCACTGTGAGCCAACCCAATATAAAGGTGTCCATCAAGTGGTGAGGGATACGCTTGGTGACAGTTGCTGTTGTTGCTTTGCATCTGGTGCGCTTGAACAATTCATTCATGACTGTATGCCATGTAATAGCGGGACTGTATTCGTTTCTCTTTGCGCAAAGTTTAGGGTCTCGATTAAAGTTTTCAAAGAAAGTTTTGCATCTCTCAGTAGTTCAATTTTGTTCTTAGTGTTGCTTTGGCGGTTTATTACCACATAAAGAACCCCCGTCCCGAAGAGCAACACAAGCCTGATATTTTCGACGAAAAGTTGCACCCGCTGACAGTGAGTTCCTGTATTCTTTCTTTGTTTGGCCACATACTCATATTTTGTAACGAAAACATATTCTGTTGTTTTGTTGGTATCCAATTGTTTTCTTTTTGCGGGTAGTATTGGTTAGTGAAATAGCGTGTTGCCAATATGTTGCGTAATTTCATGAAACCGGTGTTGAGTATTTAAATTCCCTTGCTGCTGATTCAGATTTGCCTGTCACAGCTCATTAGACTTAAATGTGTTTTCGGCAATATTGAAGGTAATTGGCATTGCACGTTAATTTCATGATCTTGGATGACTTCAACATTTTTTTCAGAGTTCATTTGTCGGTTCATAGATCCTTGCTTATATTTTCTTTCTTCACCTCACGTTCAATGAGAGGAAGACCATTGGTAAATCTTTGTTCGCTTACTGCGTTGTAGCGGGACCGTGTACCTTCTGATTACGGGACCAGAGAACCTGACCATCGGCAAATATACAAGTTCATCCGAACTCTTTTCAGTGCCGCCCAACTCACTGCCGAATGTGCAATTGTTACTTTAGTAAGTACCTACGTAACGTCCGGCAGTGTTTGCCAATTCGATGAATAATATCTATCATGAAAGATAGCTGGCCTCGTGTTAAAACTCAGTTAACTTTGCAAGTGGGAANTACGATTTTAAATCGTACGATATCAGTGTGATTTACGAACAATTTTATAGGATTTCTACCTAAAATAAAGAAACTTTCACACTGGCTGGTCTTCGTTGCCTTCAGCGATTATGCGAGAATGTACGTCGTGATAAACAGATAACTATCATTCGTTCTACTAAACCATCTGGTTTCCTTTTCAGATTTATGTCGAAAGGTTGCTGACGTACGCTGAAATATGTATTTGCCCCGCCAACTGGAAAAGGATATTGCTGGGTAAGAAATGCGTTACTACGCTGTGGCTATAACAGCGTACATCAATATTCACAAGAATAAAGCGACATTTGTTGTTTTGAAGCGTAGTTTTTGAAAGTTAAACGCCTCTGCCTGTTAATTTTAAGGGCGATTTCAATGCATATGGGACGGGGTTGATTTGACGTGGGTCTGTGAGATGCGTTCGTAAAAAAACGCGAGTTATCATTGCTGTTATCATCATTGTGAGTTCGTCTAAAGAAGCTGCTTCTACTACTAATTGCGCTCATTAGTAGTAGTAGAAGTAATGCATTACTGCACGCCTGTTAAACGTGCGGTAATGTTTTTCTCTGGTAGATCTCTTCTTTACTGTTTGCGCAGTCAGCAGCTTTGTTAAAGTATCTCTACATTATCAGGTAAACGTTTGGTTGACGTTAGGTAAAACCGAGTCTTTTATTCAGCTCCGTGCACATATTCCATCCTATGATCATTAAAAGCGGTGAGGCGGTTTTGCTGTTGAGGATGTATTCGGGCCTATGCCCATTCTCGTGTACCTGCCATACAGCAGCCGTATTATTATTAATTAACCTTAATGGATTTCATGTGCGTTTTTCCAGCAAGTTCTGAATTATATAGTTCACGTTTTCTGACAACAAACTGGTATTGCAAAAACAAGCTAGTGACCAACCGCTTTTTACGCATTGTTGCGATTTTACTCATTAAGGTTTTGGTAAAGTGTTCGACCGGTACATCGGTATACTGACGTAAATCGGCCACTTTGGAGATGATGTCACTCTATCATATCAGCAAAATTCCGCCGATATGTATCAGCAAAATTTGCTCACCAAAGCCACAATGCTATTGTTTTTTGCGGAGTGACCGGATGCCCAAGTTATTACTCCATGTCTGATTTGTTAACCCTGAACTTCCTGAACTATTACTTAAATTGGCAAATTTAAAAAATTTTGAAGCACGAAGCTGTTGTTCAGCTTAGATATTCAATGCAGATGTACGGTATTTACATATTGGGTATGAATGCCGTTTTCGCATTTTCACCTCATTTTGATTTATGGAAAAGTAATAGTCAGGGCCACAGCCGATGAAGAGCAATACTATTTGGGTTGTGCAAACTAATTTTGCCCAACCTTTTTTCAAATATTCTAACAATTCTGTCCATTTTAGTACTTTCCGTTTTCTTCCGTTTCCCAGTACTTTCCGTTCAGATTAAGAAGACCATCAACACATGTCAACCGAACTTTTTCCGAAATATAAAAATAAAAGAAACTTTTCCGACAATCTGGACAATTTCAAACAATTTTTTTTCTAACTTTGACCAAGCTTTGCCCGGCTTTGGCCTATTTTTTCTCGATTAAAAAAAATTTTTGCCCGAATTTTCGCAATTTTTCAGAATCAGGAGAACAATTTCCTTCTGTTCCTCTTTTTTTCAGTCATAGACCGAATAATTTTGAAATGACCGAAAAAAAAATTAAGTCAATTCGGTCATTATGTGCGAAAAGATAGACTAGTGGATACTGTTACGGCGAGTTTTAATACTACTTATGGGTAAAATGACCGAAATGTCTCTGCAAAAAAACCAGACCGTACTCTATCGCCTCCCTCCGCTGTGGTGACACCTCTTTAGCTCAGAAAAGTGCGCGAGACGATGCTGTAGATAGATTTACGGCATCGAGAGCGCAAAGAACGACTGATGGTTTTGTTCGTTGAAAAGCGTTTCTGTCTCCTGGTAGAAGGTCAGGTGCATTGAGCGCGTGCTCTGGCGTCGTTTCATCCAGTTGCAACATCCCTTCCGAAAACTTTTTTAAGCACATACGAAGGTTTCTTCATTACTGGTGCTGAATTTATTTTTAGTTTAATGAGCAGCTAGGCAAACAGGTATATTTTCTGCGTTATAATGCATGTATTTTAACTTTTTCTGTTTGTGTTATATTGACTTGAGTTTTTGCTGTGTTGTAGAGTGGTGCCCGATAAGCACCGCGTGAAGCCTGGATCATGCTCCAAAAGTGCTATCCCGGTTTTAAAGAATATGTGAATTTTCTTTAGCACAGTACCTATGCAACCGGATATTAACGATTGCTTAGATGCTTACTTTTGTCGTGAGACCTGATTTTGACATTTATTCCTGTGTCAATGATGAACTTTCATGTGCTGTCAAACTTACTTGGAGCATATACCTTCTTGAGAAACACTTGTCCTAAAACGCTCTCTCTTTGTTGAAATACCACATGAATGAGCAGTTTTCGATTCAGTTTTCTTGGGTGTATATGACAGATTGTGATTGCTTTCTCCTGATTTCTTCGGTAGGTAAAACCCCGAAGTTATAGATTTTTTAAAAATCAGCATCTGAAGTGCGGTTTAACCAACTTTACACCGTTTCCCTGCGGTGTTAACATACTAATCCGTACTTAGCAATACTGGCCAACACTCAATCGCTTCTACAAACTGACTAAAACGGCACTACAAGAATCCAATCATTTCCAAAAGATATGAGCAACTGCGCTTTGCTTTTATATCAAAGTGCAATAGTTTAGCTTATGTGCCGCGACTGCTTCGCATCTGTGAACATGTAGTACCAGCCTCTTGTTTCGTCCACCCAGGTGCTATAATCCTTGCCTCGAAAGTGTGGGACGATCAGGCTGTGTGGAATGTCGACTATTGTCAGATACTGAAAGATCTATCGGTGGAAGACATGTGAGTGAAGTGCTTGACGGATTCAATGCTTAGCCTTGATTTGCTTTAACTGCTTTTCTCATGAGTGAGTGTTGGGCATAATGCTAAACCGCAAACTATGATGTACATTTATATGCAGTTATGCAGATTTTGCGAAACTGCAATGTATGCCCCTTTACCCATTGGTATTCCCAGGTTCTCCATTAGTATTCCCAGGAGTGTGAGGCAAACAGTGTATGCAAGAAAAACTGATAGGCAGGTGAGAAATACTTATTATCTCGGGCAGCCCCGCAGCTAAACCGGGCCCAAAATAGGCCACAATTTTTTATGTAGAGCAGGCGATGTGAAGTGTGGTCTAAACTCACTGACCCTTACTCGGGCTCGCTCTGCAATTATCCCTTCTCGTAGAGGTTCTGCCGCACACAAGCACGTCTGTGAAGTGTTGACACAATGACTTCAATCATTTGTACCAATCCCTTTTGTCCAGATACAGAGCTTTGTGTTTTGCATAATACAAGCGCATGTGACTTTGGCGAAGTGAGCTTAAGCGTTTATGCCAGGGTGCACAACCTTTTCGCTAAACCAACCGCATTCCGTTTATTATTATGAATTACGGCCGCCAGTGAGTTCAGACATTTTTATTTTTTGCATTGTTTCTCTTCTGTTTTTACACACGGAGACTGCCCTGCTTCCACACGTCTGTTTGGCCATTTTCTACCAAGCATCCTCGTGCAGTGAGCAGACAAACAGTTTTTATTAATGCGCCGCCTCTATAATTTATATTTGAAATTACATGTGCATCGAAGGTCGCGGGTTGTGCCCCTGGTTTATGTGAAACTTTCGCTTTTTGTGTGTTCGGTTCGATGATTAACAATTCCACCCACCAAGCCCAGCGACACGTAAAGATTGTTTAACCATAGTGGCCTGCAGATGTATTGACTGCAAACGTACATAATATCAACCACGTCTCTTGAAACCTGACTCGTTGAGTGTAGAAAAGGTGTGCGTTTCAGTTGGATTTGCTGTCGCAACATCCTAGGGTGACACGAAAGACTCCAAATGGTGCTGCGAAAATTTGGCTTCAAAGTTATTATTTGCATATATGTATGTATGACCTAGCTGATGAATCATAAGCCATAGCTAGTCTGACTTTTTTCATCTGCTACTTAATTATGGAAGTAGTTATAGGGAAACCAGTGTGCGCAAAGAATAATGGATTGAGTGGTTGAGAATCGGGAAGAATATAACTATTTTTGACCATAAAAGGTAACCTCCACAATATCTCCTCCAATTTGCATTGATGCATCACGTCGCGTAAAGAATATGCGCATGTAAAACGATTGAAACTTACGTCGCCGTCACTGCGCGTTTCGACACTGAGCGCTTTCGCCTCAACCCGCTTAGTCCGTCGGGAATTGCTTCGTCTTCAATCGATTTTGAAAAAGGAAGGTCCCTTTTTTCTTCTCATTTGTAAAGGTCCATTTTGCTAAAATAACACCATTGTAATCCAAGGAAAAGCTGAATCGCATCGGACCGCTGTGCCAACATCGTCTTGTGTGGGTAATGTGTGTGCGAAGTGACGATGTACACAGCGGTCGTTGTTCGATCGGTTACCACCGTCTCGCTGTAGACAGATTCGGAGTTTACTCCCGTACTACGAGAAGTCACGTCGCAAACAAACCCTTGGATTTATTAGTGTCATTTGTGGCGCAGGTTTCACGTCACATATCGAGTCGCTCGCAATCGAACGGCACCTAATACTTTCCGCCTAATGACATGGCGCCGTTGATATTAATAGCTATTTTGGGTGTTATACGCTTTTGTGCTGTATACGCAATGGGGAAGGACGGCGACGGCCTACTTTACAGCAACCATTCTGTTGCGTGTCTTGTTTCTTATTCTCAATTTTTCTGAAGAGTTCGACTTGGAGTCGTCTGTTAAAGTCACTCCCGTTACGATCTAACTCTTGTCGCTTTTTACGCCTCATCTCTTGTCGCTTTATACGGTGACACTAGACCGCAGCAAGCTTCATCACTTGGTTGTTCTACTTGCTGCTTAATTGCTTTTACAAGCGTCTTCACCCCAACAGCGAATTCAGTTTGTATCGATTCGCTGCTCCGTTGAGCAAGCTTGCCCGTGAACGTAGTTCGCAGCTTTTTTAGCCATAAAATATTGAATAAATTAGGAAGGACGCTCGAAAATAGATACTGTACTTGTTACGATGCTTGGTAACTCTAAGTACGTGATTTTAAGCAACATTTGTCGTCTGTTGTATCATGAACCTTACCTAGTTTTCGTGGCCTACATCTGCTTGGCTCTCAGCAACGTTGGTGTTACGGACAGCCACACATCATCTCATGTCAAACTTTCCGCAGTTCCAACACAGACCTACGTTGAATCTTGAAAAGGGAGCCCCGGATAACTAGTTTCAGTTTGTTTTAGTACCATCGCGCTGAGCTGTAGCCTGTAGGTCATCACAAGGTCTACATCAGTCCATGCAACTTCTGGCCCCAACAAGGCNTTTCCTTCACGCTTGCCTTTCATTGTTTTGTGAAAGGACCTTCTGTTTCCCATGATGCTGAACTTGGCTGCTCGCTCAACCACACGCGTGTTTCTGCAGCCTCAGAACAAAATTTGATGTCCACCTGCCTGTGACCGAACAGCAACATAGAAGATTTTCTTTCACGAACTTGTAAAATTTCTTTCCGGAAAGTCAATCAGCTTTTGAAGGGCAAAAATAAGTGCGTTGACACGGCAAACATGTTTTGCTTGTGACCATCATTTTAGAGTGGTAGCGATCGTGTATTTTTTCATGCCATGCCGATTGAATATTGTCTTTCCAATGCTTTGTGATCTCGTTGTCGAATATTGCCCGAGTGCTGCCGTGTCTGGATTGAGGTTCGCTCCTGCTTAGAATTGAGGTTCGCTCCTGCTTAGGCTGTTGGCAAAAACTGCACCTGCGAGACAAGCCATGCGTGTGAAGCTTAATGGGTGATTGGTTTTCAGACAAAACATATCAGAAAGTACAAAAATGTTTTTGTTCGCTGACGTAATGGTGTTCTGCTACCCACTAAAATATGTGCATGCTGACTGTGACCGCTATTCTTGTTGTTATTTTGTGCACAATAATTTTTTGACGCAGGAATACAATGGAGCGTCAGTTTCTGGAGCTTCTGAACTTTAACATTAACGTACCAAGCAGTGTTTACGCCAAGTATTATTTTGATTTGCGTTCACTGGCCAACGCCAGTCAGCTCGTGTTCCCTGTCGAGCAGTTGAGTCGCGAACGAGCCGTCAAGCTCGAGGTAAGTGCTTCTGTTGTGAACAAGTTGACTGCTGTAGTTGCTCATGCTTACGTAATGTGCCCCTCGCCGCTTACTCCGCTGTTCTTTCGTTGGGTTTGCTTGGTTTTTGTTTACCGTCTGCAATGACTTATGGTTTTAGTTGTGCTTCTTTCAAAACTGGTAATAAATCCCATAGAACATAATCTTTTTTAGCATTCGGAATCCAAAATGTAGAGTGCGTTCATTCGATACCGTCGACAGGTAAAAATATCAACATTTTTTAAGGGAACTTCTTCGGTTTGAGTGGATGCTATCCGAGCCACTTAACGTTGACTCGTGTAACGTTGGCACTCCCGCTGTGATAATCTGTTGGCAGTATAACTATGTTACACTGGCGCTTGCTGTCGATTCTCACGCCAAGCTTTATGCGTTTGCGAATTGGAACCTTGCCGCAAACAGTTGGAGCTTCGCCAACAGTCAAGATTGCTTGAGGCGCTGTTACAATGATCTGGCATCCCTTCGAACTAGTCGCAATTGCCAGATGCTGACCCCTTGTTAATAATTATTACTATCGTGTGTCACCAAGACGCCAACTATCCTACACTTTATTCACGGCAAATCTTAAGCTGCCAGTGTTCTTTTACGTTACTTCGACACGACTTAATTCATGCTTGAGCGTTTACATTGCGTTTCAGGCCGTAAAATTTTATTGCTCAAACAAACTAAAGTCGACGACGCAGTGCCTTAGTCAGCTTGACGCGTTGTGAAGGGACGACTTGGTCCATCAAAAGTTTTATGTCCCTTTAAAACCTTTTAACGCATCTTTACTAATTTCCAGGCGACGTCGCGCGCGTGCGAGAACAAATTCCGGAACCACTCGTTACGACGGACTGTGAGCGCGGACCACCTGGCCGGTAATCATAATGCCAGCGTTGTATTGTCCTAACGAAGACCTTGTTCGTCGCTCGAGCCAAGCTGGGGCCGCGCACGCTGGCCTATAGCAGGCAGGGAATAAAACCGGGTCGCACCTTTCGGTCTTCAAACAGGTTTCACACCACTTGTGACGGATGAGCCTGGCTGTTCAGTGCGACAACGCTGCCGTCTCCGTCCTCGATAATATCTGACCTCGTGGTCTAATCGCGTTGTTGTCAGATCTTCGAAGCACTTCACGTTTGTTAACGTTCAGCGCTGCAGCACTACGCACAACAGAAAAGCAATTTTTTCTTCTCGGACTTCGCGCTGGATTCGAGCACGGGAATGCTGGTGGTCGAAAGCTGAAGGGAAAAGCGAGAAACAGACGGAACTGTCTTGTTGTTGCAATTTTCATATTCTTGGTGCCGAGAGTTTAACTTATTTGTCTTAAGCCGTTGCGTGCGACTGTGTGCGTCTTTATCGAGCAACGTAACAAATCGCGTTGAGATCTAACGATGAAATACATCGACCGTCGATAAACTGTTAACGGGAGGCTAAAGAAGAATAGGAAACGCGCCGTTGGAGAAAGAAATACAGTATACCTTTTCTGATTAGCGAGAAACGAGCCTAGAATTTTCTCATTTCCGGATGGGTCCGAGCGCGGGCCGTGTATGCCGCGATCTTTCACGGGCCTTCGCCTACAGAAACCTTCGTACATGATTCGTATTTCAAACTCATCCGCTGTCGATTGTTTGATCGTACNCCTTTAGCAAACGTCATCACTGCAGAGGTCGAGATCGCGCGGTTATTGTTGTTGTTGCAATCCGCGTGGCTTGCGGAGCACAACGAGCGGATAGAAACCCTCGATCGTTGCACGTATTGACCTGTGGCATGCCGCGCGAACCGCACAACGATGAGCCCTTCGACATTGACCCGGAAGCCATTAGCTGCCGGTGATTGATTTGTTGTCTCTAATTACGCCGGCCGCCCGATCGATTGGATTAGGCTGAAACAGTAAATGGAACTTCGTTGTCTTCTGAAAGTCAACGACTGCCACAAGCGAACAGTACGACAGCAACTTACCATTGAACCAGTCGTTTGTCCGTAGCTACGGCTGTGCTGGTCCGCTACCCAAAGCAATCTCCTCAGCACCGTATCAGGAAACTTGGCCGCTGATGCGCTGGTCCCACTCTTGCAGGCTAGCTTTCCGACTTCCCTATTAAATTTCTATCTCTTGAAAATCGTCCCAGTTTCCACTGTGAATTATCTGGCACTTGTTGGACTTCTAAAACGTTATAGAACGATCTGGCGCCGCTGAGTTTTCATCTCGTCTTTGTCCGACCACTGCTAAGTTTACTCGCTTTTCTGCCCCAGAGCAGTTTGAAGGAGACGGCGAGATATGGCAACGTGGCAAAGTTTTACGCCGGCATCGTTTCCACCGCGATCACGAAGTAAATGGCATAACGTAATAATCCGCCGAACTGTTTCCATGTTGCTTGCTGTAAGACGGTTTTACCTGCGCTCTTGTTAAAGTGCCTCAGTTTTTGCGTTTGGCCCCTGTTGCTGTTAAGGATGGTCGTCACTCGCTCTGCCACCAGCAACTAATGACACACTTTTGGATGACATTTCCTTCATCGAGGCAAACGCACTCAGACGAAGCTTCTGTCCAACGTATTTCACGCCATCCAACTTGGCAATGCTGCTGGGTAACTGTATGCTGTTGGGTCAAATGCATTCACAACGGTTTGGGAGAAAGTTCCGAGTTGTTTTGCATGAAGTTGTTTCCATTCACTTTATTCATTTGAAAAGCTTTTTTAAAGATACGTTTGTCTCGCATCGTTTTATATATCTTTGCAGAAACAGGATTTTCACAGCTTCTGCCTTTTTTTGCAGATTGTTTTCGTTTTTTTCGTACTGTTTCAAGAGTCCTATAAAGTTTCGAGTGTACAGCTCTCAAATCCTACTTCGTTGTGTCATTATCTCATCATAAGTGCCGAATGTTGCGTCACAAATCGCTTTTATGTATGACAGAAATAAAGCGGTGAACAGTTGCTTGCAGCTGTTTGCTGCTGAGTTTGACGGTCTGCTGTTACATTGTTGGACCACTCCGTAATTTTGTTCCCCACATGGCAATTGCATTGGCGTAATGAAAATGAACGACAATATCTGGTGCTTTGAAAACCTTCGTGTTGCCAATGTAGTGAAACCTTGGACAGCAATTCAGTCTCATTTGCGGAATGAACTTCTCACTTTCTGAAGCTGGAGCGCGCTTCTCAAAAATATTATGATAGGGTGTCATTGAGTACGATCCACGTCGAAATTATCTTCGTCGGGTTTTCAGTAATGTCAATGAATAACAAGAGTGAACGATTTCGAATAGTTTTCGTAAAAAACGCAGCAAACTTTTCAACGTATGTTTGACCTTTAAAAGAGATGATCCTTAAACCGCGCGTGCTTGTAACAGAACGTGGGAATGGAATGTTGCGCAAATATTTGGGCTTTCGCAAAGATTGTCATAACAAGCTTTGAACAAATACTTAGTTACTTTCCCAGTCCCAACAAGCCTCCCAACTGTTTCGTGAAACATGTTCACTTCTCGTGAAAAATCACTTGCTTGTTGTCTTCATTCAGTGTATTTCAAAAATGTTCACCGACGTACATCACTTGCTCTCCTTAAAACCTATCTGGACCTTCGCTGCGCGGCGTGTTCCGTCCTGCAAGTGTTGCTTAGTCTTGAAAATGTACGATACTGTTTGGGTGCGCGATATTCTGCGATGACTTTTTACTCTAAAGGGCAAAGCTTTCCAAGAAATAGTCTTAAGCGTCACTTCACAAGCGATAACCCACGTCATACTGTCGCACGTTTTTATGGTTTTTATTCGCGTTTCTTCACGTCGGTGATAAATTTTTACGAACTGGAAAATATTCTTTGTGCATTAACTTCTCGGTTGTGCTTAGCGGACCGCTTTTGGGATAAATATAGGTTAATACGCCTGAAAACTCAATGCATAGTTTCTCAAACTTCTACTTGTGGACCCATGATCCGTTTGAGTTCTTCACGCGGACAACCCTTCCACTTTGTTCAGTTAAAGAAATTGCAGTATCTTGAAAATCTGACGTGATGGGAAAAATTCTAATATCACATGCAGATTCCCGTGACCTGAAAACATTCCACCTGAAATGAATTGTTAAGCTTAAGCGATTACGAAATGTTGTTGAAGACCGGGCTGCATATCGCAGAGCCCTGGTTTGGAACCAATGGCATGGTACGGTACTCACCGGGCAATATTTCACCGATGCTTCTTGGTCATTATCGTCGGGGTGAAGGCCGGATACCAGCATTTTGATAGTACAGCATAAAGTGATGTACCAGCTACCTGATCGCTGTTCGGAACTAAATAGTTCGTTTTTGTTTTGCGAAACCGGTTCCCAAAAAATTCAAATGCCGCCATTTCTGATTCGTTTTTCATTGACTGAGTATTGTGCTCCGCCACGTTAACGATTGTTCGCGAAGGAAATTCGCAACCTGATGTTAAACGAACCGATACTCAGCGCTATTTTGAGAACTTTTTTATTAAACGTCGTCAAACACCCACAATGCATTCGCGGCCTCCAGCGTTTGCACCAGTCACATCAGTCCAATACAGGCTCGCTTGAGCAAGTCAACGCTTTGACTTGCTGCAAGTTGCTTGATGTTGAATGTTCCATGAACGGTTAGTACGCGTTGAGCTGTTGTCCCTCGAAAGATCATGAATGAAATTGTGAACGTCCTTGTCTACCGGGACCTCCGCAGAAAGACTAAACGTGTAGCGTGTCGGATACAAACGTGAGGTCGAATTCCCACCTCGTGTGAATTTACGTGTTCACGCCCTTCTATACCAGTGTTAGGCGTTTTTTGTTGTTTTCAGTGTTTCCTCGCGACGCCCTGTCTTTTCGTTTCGCATTCGGGTGTCGTTGTTTTGGGCTGTTGCAGCGACTTGGCGATATTTTCTGGCGTGCAGCGACGGGGTTATGAGCGCTTTTGCTCACTCGCATTTCATATATATGTTGAGAGCGCTTTCCGTCTCGCCATGTTTGGATTTTTCATTGGTTGTTGTCAACTCCTGTCTCGCACTTTCTCATTCGGATGAATGGTGTGTTTTACGTCGAGGCGGAAGATACACTGAAGTCGTCGCCGCATATTCGCAACAATCGTCACAGTGCATCATTTGAGAGACATTTGTTGTTGAATTTTTTTCTATTTTTTGATTAGTATTAAAAGCTTCAATTAGTCTCACTTAACATTTTTTCGTGATTCACATCGTCAGGGATCACAACATCCAGATTACAATCTGGTTTTGTTGCTCTCGAGTACCTTTCATGGGGTTAGTGTCGTATGTCTCCGACAGTAATGGTCTTGCTATCAAGTGCCGAGCCTGAAACGTTCGTAAATGCCTGTTTAGACTCTAAAAGACTAACCCAAAATTTTGCTTAATGTAGCAAAGCCAAGCGGGTTTAATTTCCTGCTTCAAGTGGAATTGATTCGGAGGTTGTTTTCTCGTAAGTTGGATCACAATCGAAATTCTGCTTATAGAAAAAGCCGTTTTCAATATTTTCATAGGAAAGAATAAATCTGCTGTAATTCTAGAGTCTGACGATTATGCAATAATTTTTGGTTTATGAGAGTAATCCCGAAAAAATTTTAACGTCTCCCTCAAATGCAGCGCATCTCTGAATAGCATTGTGACAGAAAAGAAGAGTTAAACTGCAACCTACGATCGCGGTTGGTATAGTTCCAGTGAGTGCAGTGGTGACCAGGGCCCCGACGTGGGCAAGTGCCGCACTGGGGCGAGTCGAAAAGTGCCGCCACCCCAAGCCACGGGTTAAAGCAAAGCTAAGCCTTTCAGGACGGAATTATTTCATAACAATGTGTCATCAGGCTGGAGTTAATTGTAAAAATGTCACTGAAGTAACATTCCGGGACATTTTGCTAACCGGGACGTTAAAACCTAAATCTAACTTCAGGTTCATTCGTGAAAGACCATTTGCTATTCCTTCTTTTCACCAAAATTGCCCTCCCCCTTGTCGGGGCCCTGGTGGTGACTAGGATCTACTAAAGCATCTGCACTATTCAAGATTTGCCCTGCTCATGTGACTCTTTTTACTAGTGTATGAGTAAGACCAACTAAAAAGGCAAATGACGTCTTAGAAGTACAGGCGCATTTTTTTAAAAACTCGGCAATCATTCTCAAGCTCATCTGACCCGACCCGAAAAAGCAAACTTGTGTATATCGAAATACATAACTTTTGTAAAAAAAAATTAAAGATATATGCAGTATATCTTTTCGTTGAAGGCACGCAAGGTGACTCCTGCCAACATGGTAAAATTCCTTCTACAGTGCAACTGAGGATAACTACGAGCCGTCCGCGTCGACTCAGCTTGTCTTATCGGTGGACTTCCTCATGCGATGCAGTTACGAAGCTTGCCCGTCAATCAGAAAAAAAATGGCAGTGGAAACCAAATGTTCTACAAGAGCACAGCTTTGTATCACATGTGAGGAAGCCACTGCCATCTTGACAGTAACACAAACACACACCCGCTTACTCAAAAAAATACAAAACTAATGCATATTTCGTTAGGACTGCTCGACATCACGCTTTGAGAAAATCAGCTACTGATGGAGGCAGGTTAAGTGTGTTTTAAGCTTTTTTAAATTTTAGATGAAGACTGACTTNTGCTAAGCTGGCTAGCTATTCCTGAGCAGGGTATGAAAGTACAACTATGAAGTCAAGGTTAACATTGGAGGTTGACTCAGAGGTACGCAAAGTCCCATCCGATACTCAATTTGCTGACGTCCCTACGGTGGTGCTTTCAAATGAATGCTTTAACGTCATGCCACCTCCAAATGTACTTTGCAGAAAGTCACCTTATGTTTCATGTTTTCCAAAAACTAGGTTGAGACAACAATACACTAGTTTGGTAAATTTGCCACCGGTCCACATAACACGTCGACTGTCCTTCGTTTTCCGATAAGACTGTTGTAGGAACGAAACGCCCTCTGTGAAACAATCCTGATGCGCGCAGACACGTGTCTGACGTATATGAAAAATTCTATTGACCGGTCACTCCCAAGCAATTTACAATCCATTTTTCTCCTTTCAATACTTCGTAACTGTCACAAGTTCTGATATTTGTGTATATTAAAACGCTCTGGTGATTCTTTTCGAGATGTTCATTCAAGCTCCACGTAGGTCGCATAATAAGAAGGGAACTGTCATGCAACTTGTAGTTCCCACACTTGCGCCATTAGACACGGCCAAGAATTAGCGCCACAGAAAAGACAAGCAACCTTGGCGGCAAGCTGATGAGTAAGGTACCGCAGAGCTGATGGGAAAGCAAGCATCACGTCCAGGAAAGCGGCAGGGTATGCTGGCCAACGGCTTCCTGTAACGGAATGCAGGGCGTAACGAGGAGGGAAAGGGGGGAACAATTCCCCAGACGCCGAATCACTGAGAGGGCGCCGAATCACTGCGGGGTCGTCGCAAAGTCCCAAAAATGTCACAAGCACTTTCTTCACTACAGTATAACTGCTTCCGAAAGACCTCACTTTCAAACATGGGGACGCCAAACTTGCTTCTTGACCCGAGTGCCATCTAACCTCGTTACGCCCCTGATGGAATTTGAGACAAGTGAAACAAGCGATCAAAGGCGATAAGTTCAATTTGAGTTTTGAAACAAGAGCTTGATTTTCTACTGTTGCAAACAAGTGCCGAATATCTGTTAAAAGTCAGACACAGTGCAGGCATTTGGTAAAAAATTGAAAGTGTCTGAACACATCAGAATTTTTTCAAATACGCAAAATTTGTTTAAACTTTTCAGGAATCAATTACCTGTAAATTTTCGAGTTAAATATTATCGCATTTCTGGTTTTTAGATTTAATTCACTTGTTTCAAGGAATTTTTTGCTACATTTTGTCAGTTACACAAAACAAGATTACTGTACAAGACAGAGATTTGTAAGCTACAATATTTTTGTGCGTGTTCTGTGCAAGTCTTACGTTGTCTCAAACTTGAGATAAACTTAGCTAAAAAATATTATTTTAGAAGAACCTATTTTTTGCCTGTGCGATTTTATCCACTGTGCTCGTTGCAGTCGGAGCCAAAATAGACCATCAAAAGCAGCATACCTGGGAAAATCTATTGAAAGAAGACCTGCTGCAATCAAAAAACATTTTGCTATTGATTTCACAAAACCACTGAAGTCGTCACATTGGGTGCCACATTAAAAAAGTTGGGGAACTCCGAAAAATTAAGGAAGTGACGGTCATCTTCGAGTTTCCTCAAATTCCGTGTAATAAACGTCCCGCTTTATTATAGTTTTCAACAAGGCCTCCGAGAGAAATTGTACCGGGGGTACGAAGACCAGGAGTGGAGTGGGGCAGGACCTTGGAGAGGAAAAAATGTGCTGGTGCGAGACCTGTTTTGGGCCCCTTATACATTACAACTGATTGAGAGCTTCATTAGTTTTTCAATACTATGTCTAGAAAGTTATATGCTTTCTTTATTATTTTACATTATAACCATTTACCATTGTAATTAGTTAATTACAAAATGTCTCAGGATGATCTCAAAAATGCACATAACACAGTTGCTTTCCGAATTTCAAAAATATACATCAAATTTAACATTAAGGGTAGGCTGCAGCAATTCTCAATTGTAAGCAATTTTAATAGTTCTATAACCCTACTATAGTAATCGAAGGACAAGAATTTATTAAAAAGTCCTTGTATTTTACCTTCTTGGCTTAATATGAGCATAAAAATGTATAAGCATTTCATACACGATAATGGGAAAACACTAAGCAAATTTCCCATTTGGAATTTCTAGTAAGCCTACGCCTACTTATATATTCCAATAGTAGCCATACACATAAATGTACATCTTAATCACAATTCACACCTAATGTACTGCATGTCCAACCGGGCAAATAGAGAGTTTGTTCCCAAATAAACGCCGTGTATGATAATATTCGCTTCACTATGGAAGTAGAAACTAATCACCGCATGTCCTTCCCTATTGATGTTTGTTGAACTTTGCAAATCTAGTATAGGTATTCGAACATATCGAAAGCACATGCATACATAGGCATACCAAATATTTGAAATTGAAAACCGGGCCGCTTCAGAACAACGAACCTTATCAGATAAATGTGGTTCATACCTTACTTGGAGTATGTACAGGCCCGTAGCCATGGGGGCATTCGGGGCAATGCTCCCCCAATTTTTATGTGCTCCCCACAAAATTTTGTTGTGTCCAGAAAAAAATGTTTTAAACATATAATAAATAGAAAAATCTTACCCGCCTAAAAATCTATTTTTCCCCCCTAAACGTGAAAACATGGCTACGGACCTGAGCATGTAGCTATTTTGGATTCCTATAGTTGAGACACAAAAAACTAAAATAATGCATTTTACTAAGAAACAAAACAATGTTCAAGCATTTTTAAATTTACACATTCGCTCAATAATACATTTCTGTAGACAACACTTTCTTCAACAAGTCTTTGCTCGATTTTAATTTCTCGGAAAAATCACAGCAGCAAAAGTCAGTGTTGATTTTACATGTGATAAGGGGCTTCACATTCTGCTCCAGCATTCTGCTTCTGTTATCAGACCATAGGTTATGCATTATAGAAAAAATTATCTCAACGGGAGGTGATGTACTAGGTGTAGGACTATACTGGCTGACTGAACGCCTAACCGGGACCTTTTTGGTAGACTGACCGGGACAAAGCCCTTTAAATCGGGTCTGTCCCGGCTAAAATGGAACGTATGGTATGCCTATGCATACAGGTCTGTATAGCAATTGGTCCAGTTTCGTTCCGTCGCATTATAAAAACATCTTGTGAATTCGCTTTTGAAACGAGCTTACGCAATAGTCAGCTCTAACAGAAGTATGCACGAGGATTTCCAACGTATTAAAAATATGCTTGTGTGCATTGGTTTCCCGGCAAATTTTCTGGATGATTGTGTGCGCAATTTTTTACACAGACTATATGCACTAGAGCCCTGCTTGCCTTGAAATATTTTGTCCGCTGCCGCCCCGCAAATTTTAAACACGTCCCGAACCCGCAGGCATCTAACCGCACCCACCCCGCTCCGCAGGTCCTTCCAACCCGCCCCGCACTTTTTCTGTCCCAAACCTGCATCTATCACGGAAAACAACTAAAAATTCATACGACGTGTTTCGTCGCTAGTGGCAATCTATTCAGTGGTTTATATCAAAACGAACGGAAGTCTTGAAAAAAATATAGCATAAGGTAAAAGAGTGAAAGCTAATCAAACTGCAGCGCTTCTTTCTCAGAGCCAGTGGCGTATCTGTGCACAATGACGCCCATGGCAAAACTTAAATTTGCGCCCTTTCCAATAATTTAAATGTTAGATATGAGTACAAATTTTACAAAAGATAAACCATGAAGATAACAAGTGTTTCAAAAAGGAAAATATTTGCGTTTATTGTGCTTTAAACTTTTCAGCAAATAAAATATAAATTATCCATAAGGACTACAACATATTTCTATACTCATTTGTTTTTATTATGAAGAATATCAAAACATTCAAACAACAACGTTATCACAGTTTATAAGTCTACACAGTATTTCCTGAAAAAATTGTGTATCTTACAAAATAATCAAACTAAATGCAACTGCAAATGACAATTTCATTATAAATGGAGGACATTTCATTTGAATTGCACAATAAATTATTTAATGCAAGTCATGTATAACATGTGTTCGAATAAGACACTTCCTTCAAAAGATGAATATCTCCCGCCTTTCCGGTTGAATCACACAAAAACAGCATTTAAACAACACTTTCCGTGCCTTTATCGAAGCAAGGTCGTCTCTGATTTCATCATAAGAACCTTTCGCTGTTTCGTTCCTTTCTATTCTCATCAAAGCACACAACCTGCTCTGACTTATGGTTAGTCATTGAGGCACGGAGGCTTAAGGATCAGTTTCAGTTTACTATAAGATCGTTCGCAGCTTGCAATACATACTGCCATCGTCAGCATTATTTGCAAAGCAAATCGAAGAATGTCAGGAGGACTTCAGGACGCGATAATTTTAAGTTGCACGACTTGAAACTAGCATTTTGCAATCTAGAATCTTCTCGTTTAATTGCTTTCCATCTTTATCTCAACTGTACACAGCTCCTTAATTGTCACACGTAGATTTTAGTTTTTCGCCGTCAGGACATTTTCACAACCTTGGACATCGAACAGAAAGCCATTTTTCGACAGAAAAAGTTAGCTCTAAACATGACAAACAAATATCTTCTTTGATGAGTTAACGTTTTTTGCTCAACAGGCACGGTAACAATACTAGCTGCTAATTTTTCGAGTACTGATTAATGTTTGCTACCTCAGTCTCCGGAATGGAGTATTGTATTCAGCCTAATTATTATCGGACTAGTGGCTATTGAAGAAGTTTCGCAAAATCGGAGTGGGTCGCGTCGCCTCAGCAGTTTAAGTAATTTCAAAATCAGCAGGACCTCAACAGCAGTTATTTGCGTAACAGTCAGATTCCCACAGTCACAGTCAGGAATAGTCAAAAAAATTTTGACACAGTCAGGAATAGTCAAAAAAATTTGTACAAAGTGGCAACATTAGGACATGACTCGTTCATGTCATTGCAGAGCAAAAACTGGTAGGTATTTCTTGGACTTGCGAACTCAGAGTTCAAAACCTATTGTCTTTAAAACGTTTCTGAACAAGTCATATTCGATACATAAATCACTTGGAGATACAGATAAATCTTCTTCAAATCGTTTGCCAAGAGCTT
>JGI24021J15306_10001172_pt1 | contig 24569 bp, 13 predicted proteins | sample Ectturendosymbi1_FD_15306 | JGI IMG/M metagenome (IMG submission 15306) | reverse complement strand
TGTTTTTGGAGTTGCAGTGGATGAGGAGTCAAAAAAGACCTATACTGTCTTGGCATGACTTGTTAATCATCAAGGTAGCTTTTACACAAAGTTAAAGTGATAAGTTAGGGACACTCGATAATTTGTGCTGTGCATATACCTTTGAGAAAAAATGATTCAGAAATTTAAAAATCAAAAAACTTCAAAATGTTATTTAGAGCCTCTTCAATACCATTTACAAAGGTAATCGTTTGCAATAAATTAGTCACTTTGAATCGAACCACGAAAGAATAAAGTGGTTTCACAAACGTTGTTTTTTTTACGATTGGCCGTTACATGTACACTCAGCAAACCGAGTCTGATGTCCAGTCAATGAAAAATTGATTTGGGCTTCTATTGATACTCAGTTGAATTTTTCAAGACTAGCGTCAAGATTAATACGCGAATATTTCGAACTCATCAGTTTAAAAGCACATTGAAGCTGCACTGAAGTCAAAAAAGTTATAAGCATGAAATGAGAGTGAATCGTCTTAAATAACTGTTGAACTGCTCTTGCATATACACAACACTGTGTTTGTAATGTTGTTCTCATCAGGCCATGAGACAGTTTTGTTACCGCAACAAATCGGAAGGACATACCTGTGACATTGATGCCATTCCCATTGTTCAGGCACTTGCCAGGGAAGAAAGTCAGCCGTTCCTCTGTTCCAGGCGCTCACGGTCAGTCTGAGCAAGCTCCGCCTATGGCTCTTATCTTGAATTGCATAAGCTGATGGAGCAAGGCACTTTTCCTCGGCTGATTTGAAAAAAAACAATGAGGAAAACAGCAAAAACGTTGTATAAAGAAATATTTGGCACAAAACAAATTCAGAGACTGTCAATTGATGGAGAAAATTGCAGAAATTTTTATCCAGCAAAAGCATGAAATTAATAATGCAGCCTGCCAAAGAATTTGAAGATGGCCTTAATGTTTTTTTTCGTTGTTCATTCGTACTACGCGTCAGCTGTGGTTCAGTCAAATTGTCCGATTATTTTAAACACCGCACCTGTTTGCGAGTAAGAGGGTGCTGAAATTGGGCATGAACAACCGTTATGAAAGGCACTAGTATTTGTTCCGCAGCAACCAATTCTAACTGGTTGCAATCAGTGGCGTATTCGTGAGAAGGGTAGTCGTATCTAGGATGACAAAGAATTTCCCACTCATGAGAGTTTCCTTGCCTGCAAACGTTTCCTCAGCTCTCTTCAAACATGAAGCATCATTGGACAGGGGCTCCTCAACACCACAACACTTTTGCAACACAGTGATTTTTGCATAAACACGACAAACGTCACCTCAACAGGATACCTGCGCATTTCAGGATGTCAAGAGTTTGTTTATCCAAACTGACCGATCGCTGTAGTTCGAGGGTATTAAGCTGGAGATCAGGCAGACCTGGAAGAAGTATTTGTCATCAACTTGCTGATGCAGCGAGCCAAATTTAGCCCGTATTGTAATTACAAATCTTTCAACCAATCACGATGTTGCTCACGTCCCCAGCGTGAAGAAATTTGAGAGATGCTTTTTTTCGAGAAATTAAAGAGAAGTTACAAGAGCTTGGTTTAAAACCTATTGCAAGTTTTTTCAGTCATAGCAAAATATCTTTAAGTTATAGCCGTACTGAAAAACGTGTTGGTTTTCTGGTCCAGATAAAACACCCTGACAACTTTTTGCAGGTTTTAAGTGGCTAGACTCGCAAACGCGAATATTGCCAGATCAGAAACACTATTGCTTACTTTTTGTGCAGGCCACTCCGACGTACGCACGTCTTGACCTGTACTGAGTCCCGCAGTTGATGACGCCTCTGCGCCTGTTGAACGAGTACTTGCAGTCACTGAGCGTGTTCTCGCTGCCGGTGCATCTAACGTTGGTGACGGTGATTTCTAAGTACCGACCGCTAGATGTCATGCGGTAAACATCCTGGAAGGTAAGTTGGATTAAAAAATTCCTATTTTTCCAAAATTTCTAGCAAAACATTTTTCTGCAGGGCTTGGAAAAGCTGTTGAATTAGAAGATATTTGGGTGCCAGGGCACAGATTGCATAACACAAATCTGCTGACTGAATCGCTTTACCAATTCTTCAAGCACCGTATTGTCCTATCAAAGTGAAACGTGTTTTGTAAACGGAAAAAAGTTTCACTGTTTTACCGCATCAAGATCGAGAAATAACTCAAGCCTCATAGGCGTTCAAAAGCTGATTGGATGCGCAATAAAAACATTGCGGAAATATTTCGAATTTTTCCGAATTTCCATGATGAGGCAAGTGTGTTGCGCAAAGGAACAAAGAATTGCAGATTATGCATACAGTGTTACTGTTCCGGTGAAAGAGAAGTCAATCTTAGATATATTAAGTTCTGCTGAAAACAAATGCTTGAAAGAGACAAACCTTCATCGCCGTGGAAGCGTATCCCAATCCGAGCTGTCGGCAAGCAACTATCGCTTCGTTCATGCCCCAGTTGTCGCTGCAGATGCTGCCCCATCTGCCTCCCAAGTTCACCACGACACGTCCAGCAGTACGATCGCTCCCGTCGAGTAGGTTGATCTGCAAACGTCTCGTTAAATTGGTTGGATAACGTTTTGATTTGCTGGGAGTCGCCATGTTCATTGAAACGGGGTCGCTGTGATTACTGAATTCTCGACAGAGTTTCGTTTTCGCTGTCTGGAGAAACTTGGCTGTTGAAGCACAAACTCTTTCAAGAAGCACATGCTCGTAGTTTTTTCACATGTAAACGCCTTAGCGTGAAAGAGCACTCTTTGCTGAGGTGCTGCTCTCATAAATAGTTACATGAATTTGCTTTGCACTAAGCTAACTCACCTGCTGTTTGTAAGCAGAATATGGAGTGAAGCAGGATACCGACGCCAGGTTCTTGCTGGAGCAACCGTGGTGTGTGTGGTCAAAAGGATTCACTTGCTCTGCTATGTCTCGCCGGCAATCAGAGATCGACTTCTCCCGGCCGCTGCATCTAACATTATCAAACCAGACTGTTCCATGACCTGCAAAATGATTTATAGTTTCCGTATTTTTTCATAAGATTTACAGTTTGCGGATATTCATAGCTTAAGCATCTTTTCATTGCCACCCTTTACTCCTCATATCACTACATTGACTTCACGCGATAATGTAAAAGTGCTGAAAATGATGGTTTTGTCACAATTACACGCGATTCTTTGTTACGGTATTTTAGATTGGAACGTTAAATGTATACTTGAAAGCTCAAATAAAGCGTTTATTTTGGGGCTTTGAAAACATAAACATTGTGCTGTCTAACATTTTATAAGAAAATATNCGTTTCGCAACCTATTGTGTCGAATTAACCTCTTCTAGAGCTACATGCACAAGCAGTCGCATTCGACGCCCCNCACGATTCTATCAGCCCTGNTCCGTGCTACATTACTCTNTNTACATTTTCTCCAGTGTGCTTGCCGTTCTTTTGTCACTGTGTCCCATTTAAGGATTTTCTTATCACGTACAGGTCATTTTGCACCACCGTTTCAATCAGTGCAACACCCCACATCAACCCTCTTATCTCCTCTGCTCACTCCTTCCACCAGCTCTAGCCCCTCTCTCACTTTTTCCATCCTTCTTTTGCAATTGCTATTTCATCTTTTTTCTCCGTTTATTATCATCGCACAGGGGCTCCGGTTCGTCACCCACGATGCCCCTTCCTGTACTCACGCCCCTCATCTGCTGTTCTACGCTGAACTGCTTCTACCCGAAACGCTCATGCGTTCAGATCGACATTCCACAGTAGTGCACGCGACAGCGCCGCTCATCCTCGTTGCCTGTCACGAAACCGATAACTTTGATCGAACCCGTATCTTCGATTTCTCCCAGGATCTTACAACCCACCTCCTGACTGACGTCACTCGCGGACGAATGAGTGTCCAGCTGCACTCGGAGCGTTTTGCCTTTCACGGGCAGTCCCATACGAGCTTTTTCAATCCACTTTGTTCAGCGTTGCAACTGTTACACAGAATTTTTAGGCAACTGTCTCAGCACTCGTGCGGCTCGCGCTCTGAACCCACTCGACTCACCTCGCTTTGCCTTCGTCAGAATCTCGAACCTTGGTTCGAATCCGTAGCAAGCGCAGCACAACCCAGAAAATGTTCCTCGAGATAGCCGATTTTTTCCACCAATGGTTTGGCAAACGCCTCCCCAACTCCTCTCCTACTTCATCGCGGTTTGTTTGAACGCCGTAATGGCACTCTACCCTGCTCGTTGGACTACGTCTCGTCCGCCCCATACCCATATTCTCCTCTTTCTACGCATCTTCCTTCAGTTTTATGTCACCCCACGGCCAGTGACATAACTGACAGGGGCAGGGATGTGAACCGTTCCTCCCTGCCAAGTTAAATATAAAAACCGGGTCACACGTAGCTTCTATTTTGGTATCTAGTATTGCTTTGGTTTTCAATATGTTATTTTTTTGTGTTTTATGGAGTGTTTTCTTGTTATTTCGGTTCTTAGTATAGACATCCACACCTGGATTCATTATCATTTCTCACCTTTTTTCTGAGTGTTCGCTGGTGGGCCCTTTAAGTGGCCAGTGGTCCCTATCCAGCTACGTTCCTCCCCCTGAATCAAACCTCTAGTTACACCACTGCACACGGCCCACATCACTTTTCACTCATGTTTGCCAGCATGTCGGCCACCAGAAGTCCCTTCCCTTCGCTACACCGCACACAATTTTTATTACTGCCACCGCGTGTATACTGTATAACTCACCTCGCTGTTTGCCCACTAGTCGCATGAACACTCCGCGTTTTGTTACGTCTTGTGCGTTTGTCACGCCCTGCATGTATTCGCGCATTTTACCGCGTGTCACCTTTACGCGTTGCCTTCGTGTGACCTTGCGGTGCGTGTTCAGTCGTGATTATCGTCGCTTTCTATGTCGTGTCAGGCCCCCTTAACCTATCCACGTACGCTTTCACCAGGGGCACCCGCAACCCTGCACCGGCTGTATACGACAGACTTGCGCGAACTATTATTTATTTGAAGCCGGATCCAATCATGTTTTGCAAATTTTCAATCTGAATCCGCTCCGGATCCGGTACCAACATGACACAAGAAATCCGACTCCTGTTTGACTCCGCATAAATACAAATCAAGCAAACAACCATCAACGTTTCTTCAGCAAACACAAAATCTAAATCCCATCCGGCTATAGCAGTAGTTCCCAACGTTTTTGATGCATTCCTGCTTTTGCTCGGTTTGGAACTTTTCGTTCCTCCCCTTATTGTTCAGGTTCTTAGGCTAGTATTAACTGCAACTGGAATAATGGTCTTTATTGACGACAATAACTTGATTAATAAAAGTGGGGCAAAAATTGTTTGTTATCAAATAACGATACTAANGTTTGTCAGTAAAAACGTGTGATAGTCCACTAAATAGCTTACAAATATAAAGTGATTCGACAAAGTGAAAGAGCCAATGTCGACTAAAAAAAGATGTACAACACTTGAAATAAATAGGTAACGTAACTATCAAGTGGTAATTCGTCCCCTGAACTCATGAAATTCCTCCCTGGGGAGGAATTCCTTCCTGGTTGGGAACCACTGGGTAATAGCAAAGAAAATCTCATTCCTGATCCTGTTGGAAGCAGCCGGAATCAGGATCCAAATAAATCCAAAATCCAGTTAATACACACCTCTGGTCCACCGTCTCACACCGCGTCTCATATGTTGCCGAGCGTCAACTGTCATTACGACGTAATACTGNTTGTGCTTATCGTATGCCTATTTGACAACCTGTAAACTTGTGTGTGCGTGGGTGTGGTCACGTGGCCGTTATCATCCAATCACACCTCATGTTCCTTGCTGAAATCGTGTCTTTTTTCGTTTTCTGCTCCGCGATGCGAGCCATTGGTATCCATTAAGAACCTTTTTCGTTGCCGTGTTACTGCCTTGCTGTCTAAATGAAACAGATGGAGCAACAAGCAAATGAAATGAGACTGGTTCCTAAGTGGATATATAATCGATTCCCAAACCGGGAATCTCTGCAGTTGCCATAAACCAAATTGTACAAATGTCTGAAGTGTAACATTTTACAGGACACAACATGCAAATGTAATAGGTAAAACTTTTGTACAGGCTGTAGGATCCATGCGTCGCGACGACATAGAAGTATAGGAAGACGATTCTGTCATCCGCAATGCTCACCACAACAGAACAAGGGGCTTGCGAGAAAAACGTGGTCCGATTGCTTTTGGTAAAGACGTTCTGCTTTTTACACTAATATAGGAGTCATGACGAGTTTGGTCAATTTGTTAAAAATAATTTCAAGGTGGCAAAGGTCAAAATGGAAATATAAAACTTTATTGATGTTGCAACAAAACTCCAGCAATGAAAAACTGAGGCACTGTTGTTTTACCTTAACTGTTTGCAATAACGCAGTTTTCAAAATGCGTTGAATTTACAGTCTAAAATGCCTTGACTGCCACAGCGGACAAGGAATGAAAGCTAGAGGGTAATGACAACTTTGGGAAGTGATAAGTGATGTTTTTCACNACGAAATAGCACTTGCGCAGTTGCACTCGATCTTATCTGGTCGTTATTTCGCAATTTTTGCCCTATAGAAAATTACTTNATTGATTCTGGGAAAAGATGCTNTACTTTNTGATCTCACAACTGACAAGAAGTTAGAAAANGTCGTTTCAAAGTTTTTATTTGTGTTGAAAACACAATTCTTTCCTTCAAATAGGTTTTAGGAAATACTGATTGGTTTTAAGAATACATTCGCGTTATTTCAACACATCTTGTTTTACAACACAGTTCATTTTACGTTCAAAAGAGAAAAATATTACATTTTGACGAATAAGCGAAATTACAACAATTTTTCTAAAGGAAGTTAACAATTGAAGAGAGCCGAATATTAAGAACGTGCTTTTAACCTAATTCTATCTTCCTGCGCGTGACTTTCGATGTCCCAACCGAACCCAACTTCTTCAAGAATACACTTCTCCTGTCCTTTGACTCTAGCCGTTCATCAGGCGAAACAGAAACAAACACATGTTTCGATCGGAATTGTTCAAATCGTCTAACCTTGTCCAAACTCAGTTCCAGTGTAAAACTGCTTTGCTGTGCCGAAGCCAAGTTGCCGACAAGCCACGCTGGCACTCTTTAGATTCCATCCATTACTGCAAATGCCTCCGTACAAAGAATTGAACGCAACCTGGACCCTGCCTTCGCCGGGAATGGCGCCACCGCGCAAACGAATGCCCTGTAAAGACCAGATTGTCCAGTGGCGTTTTCTTATGAGATTTGTGACAAAACTGCAGACATAGCTGAAGCATAACTTACAACACCAAAACCTTTATTGAAGAATCACACTTCCGTTATCTCATATTGCAAAAAAGATGCAAAGCTTTCCTTTCCATTTTGAATAAAATTTTGCTCACGCTTTTTTCCTGCAGATTATAAAAGTGTGCAGCTATTTTGCTATCGCTCACTCGTCACGTCACTGCTGGTGTTTATAGTTATCACTAAAATGTCTGAAACACGTCTTCGATGTTTATTTATTCGTTATTGTTATTATTGGAGAAAATTCTGAAGAATTGATAATATAGTTAAACTTCATTTGGTTCACTGGATTATAAGCCTCATTTCCTCTTTGGAAAGTAAAAATAAACAAAACTTTTGTGGCTTGGATAACTGAGGTTTTGTAAGCTTCTAATCATTTTCCACAACAATAGAGACAAAACGTTATGAACTGACTTCAGCCTTAACTGTGCTTGCAGGAAAAATGCTGGCGTCATTCGCAAAACGTTCTAAGTTCAAAATTGTAGCTCTGACCTTCACAGGCATCGCACGGCAACTCAGCGTCGCTGGCAAACCAGATCTGCAATATTCATTGGAGGAAACGTACATCATGCACTCCGATAAGCGCGCCTCTGTTCCGAAGCAGAAAATCCCAAGAAAGCGTACGTTGGGATCTCGCAAGCCTCTCGAATTTCTACGAAATAGATTCAAAATTGTGCAGTTGTAGCCGTGGTTCGGCAGATTTAATCAAGCGTTTAGTCGTGGTTCATTGAGTCTCATACCACGCACAAATTGCAAATTAGTCATTGACTTCAAAAATTTGAGGTAGTTCATAAATCCAACTGCCTCAAAATTTGTGTCAAAATATAAATGGGAACTATGATTTCCTGTTTTGTGAGATTTCAAGATAAGTAATTTTTCCCGATACAAAGTCTTGATTTGTGGAATATATAACAATTGGCAGTGGTTTCTTTTAACTACAAAACTAAAAATTTTATTAAAAAACGACGAGCTACTCGATCTGAATTTTATTAATATGTGGCTACTTGAACATTTATTTTAAACTACTTTTTAAAAGCTTAACTTATTTTTTACTGAGATGAAGATTCACTTTAAGAAGTGGAGGCACCAAACTTTTTATTCGGCCTGAGAATTGAAACGCAAGATTTTATCAGATACTTTAACCTCTAAGCATGATGACAGATTTGCAGCATTAAGTGGACGAGTGTAGGAATTGACTGACGCATACCATACGCAGCACTCGTTCATATAACCAAATGAAAGTCAAGCGCCTACAGGCAACTTACTGCTGGCTGGGAGTAACTGACTCAGAAAATCCGAGGTTACCGCAAGCGACGTAAGACTCAGCCGAGCCCCAACCCTCACGGCAAACCCGAAACCACGTGCGTTTGTACTGGATTTCGACGTAACCCTCCTGCACGATGTTGTTTGCTGGAGTTATGGCAAATGGTGAAAGACGCAATCCATTTCCCTGAAAAGTACGAAATAAACGGTGTTAATGGCAAATGCAATTGAAAGACTTCCGCCGGTCAGACTTAACCCTCATAAAATTTCATTGTTATTTGCTTTGGTCTCGCTCGTTGCCATGGCAAAAGAGAAGCCGAAGCCAGGTGCAACTTTGATGGATTGGGCACCTCAAAAATTCTTTGATTGCCAGTTGCATTGCTTCAGAAATAATAACAAATAACTAACCCTAACAGGGAAATTATAGAGGAACACTGTTTTGGTATTTAATATAACAATAAAAGAATCTGTAGTTTACAAGTACCGTAAGTGCAAAAATACACAGCAAACTAACTAGTTATTAAAGCGATTTTAAATGATTTTTTATTGAACAGTTTCTGGCAAAGAAATCGGAATGTCTGAGGAACAGTTTTGTAGAAATGAGTTTTTTTAAAATGAGTTGAAGACCATTCGCAAAGCATGTTTTCTTAACTTCATTTATAATATGTCGTGCCTTTTAAAGTGTGAATCAACAATTACGGTACAAGTTTTCTTTATTTTGAATTTCAAACAGACAGGCACGATCATTTCAGCTGAAAGATGATTTTCAGCAAATTAGAATAATGTTGGCGGAGATTTCAGAATAGACATGTATGGAGCGAAATGTAAGGTAAGCGGGGTACCTTATCATTTTCAAGATGCCCCACTGGTTGACGGGTCCAGCTAGTTGTTGCTAGAAACCAGGTCATTTTCCACAACAAAACGACCTGACGTCTTGGGGGTTGCCATGCCGAAGCAAGGCAGTGCAAAGCCTCTCGCAACATATTTTCCGTTAAATCACTTTTCAGACGCACTCTAAACTGGATTGCCTTCTGCGATTATATATACAGATATAAACAGTGTTCCCTCTAAGAAAATTTTACACGGAGCAAGTGTTTGTTTCAGTGAGCATGAAAATTTTAAGGCTGAGTCAACAGAGTTCTAAATGGGTTACAAACTTTGTGAATTATTAGTATAAGTATAAAAACCTATCAAAATACGAACAAGGCACACATTTAATTGAAATAGCTTACAAAAGAGCTGTGCGATATGCTCAGAAGCGTTCTGCTTCTGCGCAAAAATATGATAATTATTTTTACTTTAAAATTTGAAATATTGCAAGTGCGTAAGAATGGTATTTCACCGCGCAGATGGTTTGGTGGTACTGCGCATTTGTGCGATTGTTCACCTTAGAGGGAACATTGGATATATAGCACACTTACTTCATAAGCGGGAACGTGAAATGAGAGTAAGGTGCCCAGTATCGAATAATATCAAAAAAGCATTGAGCAATTACAGGAGCGGCAACAAATGACCGTGACGTAGGTGAGCAGGTTATCATTTCAACTGTTGGGTTGTTCATGAACAAGTATTTCGGGTCGGATAGCGAATAAACATAGCCGAAGATCACTACTTAGAAATTTACAAGACACTGAAGAACACATGTATTCACTACAAACGAGCTTTGATTCGCATATTTCCCCTTTTTTTATTAGCGGAAACGCAAACTTCGTCATGTTCGTAGATGTATCGGTTTTGAAGAATAAAATATATATTTTCATTGAACTTTTCAAACATGAAAAGCTCTCATTATTTAGGTGGTCTTATAGCAACGGAAAACGAATAAGAAATAGACTCGAATGCGAGTGAAAAAGTGGTTGGCGCTAAGACTTCATATTTTTTCAAGTTGAAGGTTAGAAAAGCAAAAATTGCAAACCAATGTAGTTTGATTATGCTACTGATTTGTTTTCGCCCAAAAAATGTACAAAAATTTAAATTTGGAATAAATCACAAACTTGGGTTTTTGACTATATTGACAGCGAACAACTGCCAAAGATAAACAGCATTTACGACCTTGACTTTATTTTAAAGTGTTTTAAGCTTCTCTTCCGTTGTTATACCTAAGCCTCATGCAGCACAAAGATCCAATAATGAAAAGATCTGAGGTTAAGATAACAACTAAAAACACTTTTCCCGTTCGCATTGAAAAAAGTCCGGCTTGAAACAAAAGCTTCGGCGTCTTCAGGCAAGTAACTTCTTTTTCTACTGAAATGCTTGCGGTACGCAAGCAAGGCTTTGAACGTCATTGCTGTTATCAAAAAGCCTGTGCTTATAATCTAAAGCAGGGGTTCTCAACCTTCCTCTTACCATGTACCCCTTCAGCATTTCGACAGATGCACATGTACCCAAAGATTTCCTATGACAATACCTTTTATTATGATTATTTCACTGATATATTTAACAATAGGCATATGATGATTTTTCAAAAGAATATTCACTGATATATGTGTAAATATTTGGAAATAAATTATATGCAAATATATTTTGCTCTTCTATTGATAACCTTAAATATACCCCTTCGGATAGGCAAATGTACCCCTGGGGGTACATTCAGGTTGGGAACCCCTGATCTAAAGCGTAGTTTTTCTATTTCTTAAGGAACAGGATTTTTCCGCCAGAAATAAGTCCCGTCTTACCTTGGCAAACCGAGGGATGCCGAACTGCGCGTAACATTGGCGCACTGACAAGCTCACCATAATCGACAAGCAAAGCCTTGATTTCCATTCATTCATTGCTGTCAACGATGTCAGCACTGTCAAAATATCGATGTCACGTCCTTCGAAACTACTCCTATCTCAAGTTGATAATGCAGTCAGCAAGCTGACAGTGAAAGCTCCTGATGAACTAGATATTCGCAGCAAATTCTAACAAGTGGTTGCTTGCGCAAAAGCATTCGTTTTACTCAAGAACTTATCAGACACGCAGAGATGATTGAAGGCTTTACCTACCTCCCGTGTCAAAAGAGACCTGCGCAAATTGTTGGCCACAGAAACCATCCTGTTAGGGACGTGCTGGTACAAGGAAATGCGAATGCCCGACGGCAACTGAAAGTCACTTTCATAAATGAACATGCTAATTCGGTTTGTTGAAGGTCACAGATAAAATCATAATTTTACAAAATGCACGACTGAGGATGCCCAGAGTTTTGTGAAGTGGATTTCCTATTGAAAAAGTTTGATTATAGATTCCTCTGCGTCAACTTGCGGGGACTTTACTAGAAAATCTGAAAACCTTGTGCAGTTGCCCTCGAGAAATGAAAGCGACGGTGGCCGTACGACTTCAGGAACTAATCGCTCGAAGCAATGTTTTCCGCCTAATTATCCGAAAATTTCTAAACGACGTCGCACGGCTGTCAGTGTTTTGCGGCTGGTGCAAAGCTGTGCATAACCTCCTGCGGCTATTGCATATATGGATCCTGACCAATTACTGCTGTAGAATTTCAAAATGGGTTCCAAATGATTCTATGATTCTGTCTCTTGCGAAGCAAAAGTTGTGAAGAAGCAAGCAAACATTGTTGTGCGGGTGAACAAAGTTTATGGTGTTCGGTCCTAAAGTGTTTTCACATTGAACATGTTGACAAAGGTTTTTTACATCATATGTAATACACTAATGATGGCGTTTCTGAAAGAGAATTATTTCATAAACATAGCCTAATAAACTCACTTAGTGGCAAAGGTTTCGATAATGCAGTTCATCATATACTACATTGCTCAAAAATGTTACAAACAAGAAAAACAACTAAGCCAACGAGACATATTTAATGACGACCGTTTAATCAATGCACCAACTTAGGAAAGACTTGCAATTGTGGTGTGAGATGGATCGACCGTTTCTTCAGTCAAAGACTCAGGATAAAACCTTGCAAATCATTAGGTTTGTTGGCAAAGGCAAAGTAATTGGATTGCGTGGCAACGGGGAAGTATATATCTACCTTAAATGTTGACTATCATGTGTTAATTTCGTATGACGAATTCTAATGACCACAGATTGCAAATATTATGCAACTGCCGTTGATATAGCTTCGTATCGCCAGCCATCCCGATTCGATCATGATAAAGTATGCGTGAAAAGTCAAACATAGATTGCCTTATTTTTGCTTCAATCAAGGGTTTCACTGTGATTTGGAACGTTTTTAACTCACTAGTCTTAAAACTGTTAAAGACTTACCTTTGAAAACTGCACTACACTAAAAGCAAAACTAAGTTTTAAAACCAGCAGTATTTCTGTTTTTATTTATTTAACTTCATTTTCAATTTTTCTCCAGTTCATTTTGTTCAATTCAGCTCGGAGGAAGCATCAAAGTACAAGCTCATTGATAGGACGTAAGGCAAATCCCTATGTTTTTGTTTTAACATTCAATTGGTACTATTATGAAAAATATTTTAAAATCTATAAACCAAGTAAGTGTTATGGAATTTTGTGATGCACAACAACACGAGGATTGATTTTTTCGCAATTATTTTGCTTCGTTTTTTAGCTTCCCATGTGTAACTCATCATTAATCAGCTTTACCGCAGTGCATCCACGGCACGACAGAGCTAATTTTTGTTGAACAATTCCGCCCGCTCGACGTGCACTTTCTGCTGGAACGATACACAACGCATACTGTTAGAGAAATGATTAAAACATGGGCGACATTATTGGACCCAAGGTGCAAAGCATTCACTTTACAATCAGTGCCTCCCTGACAACAAAAGGTGGTGAACATTTCTTGTTTTTGCTGATAGTGTTCACTCGGTATTTTCAGCCTGCATATCCACCAAGACCCGACAACGCGTTTGACTTAAAGCTAAGATCGGTGGGAGCTACCCTTGTGTTTTTCCCAGATGGAGAATGACAAGAAATATAGAATATGGAGAAGCCCGAACACAAACCTGGATATTTCTGTTTTTTAACAAAACAGAGAATTATGTTTTAAAGTTAACATGCAGTTTCTTCTTTTGGAATGAGTCACGTATTTGATCACTTTTCTGGTTGGTGTAAAACATCCACTTTGGAAGCTAGGCCATACTAACTATTGAATTGTCTGTAAGTTTCTTCAGACTGGGGAATCAAGATTTTTTTTCACATGAAGACCTTAATTTTTAGTAGTGATGTCTCAATAAGAGAAAAAAGATAAATTGAAACCCTTTTCGCATTTTTTATGACTTTTGCACCATAACAATTTGATGCGAAACCAACAAAATTTAAATTGTGGAAGATAAAATGTAATGGTGTCGAGAATCATCTCATCAGGAGAGCTTGGATCTTTCAAAAACAGTGACTTCAGCCATCATCGCAATGGTTTGTCTGATTAAATTAAACGTCTTTCACTAGACTTTTCTATATTACCTCTGCTCACGTTACCTTTGTTCACCATACGAACCAGGAAAGTTAGAGTGCAATGCTACCCGTATTCTGCATACGTCTTCCCAGGACATGTGACATCCGTTATATCCAGATCAAACTATATTTTTTACTTCCATATGTCCATTGCTAATCACTTTCGCAACAAAATTGTTTCTGCGCAGCGAAACGTACATATCATAAAAATTTTATTCCGGGTACCACCAAAAAGGGAAAATTTTAGAGGGGATTTTTTGTTTGTGCATAGAAAACGTATCCACGCGTTAGAACCGTTTTTTTCATATGAAGTCATGGTGTAGGACAGTGGTTCTCAACCTTTCATGATTTTTGGCCTCCTTCCAAAGACTCTCAACACTTGTGGCCCCCTGCTCATCAATAAAAATACCTAACTTTGTTTTGGGTTTTGCAATATCGCGTCAGAGCTATTTAGTAAAGGCCTCTGTTCGTGGTCCCCACAGAACCGCACCGAGGACCCCAAGGGGATCGAGGCCCCCGGTTGAGAAACCTTGATGTAGAACGACCCTTCACATATAATAAGGTACTGGTGGTCATATCTGGCCAAATAGACTTTTCGCTTAAAATTGCATGAAATGTTAACTTAGTAAGGTTCCCGAAATTTGCTACGCATCAGGTAACCATGGGTACTATAATACCCCTATATGCTGCACAAAGGCTTTCAGGAACATGTTTGTAAAATAACTCTGAAAATCAGGAAAATTCATGGAAGCACAGGTTTCTAACCTTTTTCCAAGTATATGTAATTAATAAAAGAAAAAGCCTTTGGAGAGTGGACCCCCCAGGATTCCCGAGGAGAGTAAGCCCAATGCATAAAATGGGGTCAAACTGTTAAACTCCGATGAGGAAAGTTAGACTTCTCAGGAAACGAGAATGGGACCACACTGGGGAGGATTCTGTGTACAAAACTGTTTTCTAATTAGCTTTGATCCACGTTCGATTCGTTTGAACTCCAAGCAGAGAGGGTCATATTGCTGGAAATCTATTTTGTAAAACACCTCGTGTTTGCTGATGATATAAGTGTGCTTAGGTCAGGGTTTCTCAAACGGGGCCCTCGCCCCTCTTGGGAGCCACGTTGCGGTTCTCTAGGGGCCACGAGCAGAGGCCTCCACTAGGTAGCTTTGCCGTGATATTACATAACCCAAGTTCCACGATATATTAAGACACTTTTAAAGGGGGCCATGGCTCATAAAAGTTTGAGAACCATTAGCTTGGGTGATCTTCAAAGCCTTCTTGAAACTGACTGTGACCGTGCTACTGAACGGGCCACTGCTTTCAACTGCAAACAAGGGCTGGGGTGGTTATTCTGTCAATAAGTTGAAAAAAAACAAGAGCACCGAACTTGCATCTAAATGCTGTGTATGTTTAGTTTGCTGAGCAAAGTATATACCTCTGTGCAATAACTAATGCTAGGATGTACAACCAAAAACGTTTGGTTTTGACGTATGATTTCGATTTCCGTGGCTTTGCCGTTTTCAAATTTTTACTTTTCAGTATTTCTGTTTTTATCCCCAATGATTTCGGACATCGCAGTGACACTTCACTCATTTGTTCACTGTCACTCACACTCAAAAGCGCTTTTGCATTTCCTCAATAACTTGGAACTTCAGTGAATCAGACCGCTTGATTGCAATCATTTTTCTTCATACAAGGTAACGTTTAACACTAAACAAATATTTTTGCCTTACTTGGTAGGAAAGGGTTTGAAGATCTTCGTAAAGGTCACCGCTTTCCGGAAAATTACACAAAGCCAAGTGCCGTCTCTCGCACGGTGTTAATCAACTTGGTTATTTCAATTTCAGAATTACAAGATAAACCGTTTCTATTGCAGTATTCGTTGTTGGCAGTTTCACTGTCCTGAAATGGCGTTTGACAACAAGATGAAATGATATTTTGCGTGTATTGGTTCTTCAATGTCAACAAATCAGAAACGTCGGAAGAAAGGAATATGATAATGCGGCGGCTTTAGGTGAAGTCTTACCCGATATATCTTGGGCGGGATAACGATTGCGCTCACTTCGCATCAGCAATGCATACTGCAAAGTAGAAAGAAACGGGTGGGGTTCAAACATGGTCGGGAACTGGTGATACCACAAGTTTTTTTCAAAAAACAGGGTTCTGCGTGTGGCGGGAACGCGTGGAAAAGAGTTCTCATTCTTTTTTCTGTGTGGGATCGCGTTACTACATTTTTGCGTGCTAACATGGCATGATATTGTGTCTTTTTACTTAGATTGCTTGCGTGTAGCTCCAGACGTCGCATAAATGAACAAATGACAACAAGCTATATCTTGGGTAGCACCTTAGCATCATGCGTAATTACTGATAATGTTTAGCTTTTGGGTGCGTGCCCACACATCTTTGTTTAGCAATACACCGCTGGGAAAGACTACCCACCAAACATTTGCACGGATATGATGAACGTAAAATCACTTTTCGCAGAAAATAAAAAATCTTCCATCAGGGAGATCTTTGCTTGAATAATTCAGCGACCTTTCTTTTAATTAGCAAGTTTTGATGGCTGTTTGCAAATGAAGTTATGTACAGCGCGACTGCAAAAACATGCTTCTTTCGTGTGATTGAAAAAGAAGAAAGTAGGTGTCTGATGTTGCTTCTCCCAATCTTCTAAAGTTCAATCCCGGTGTGGTTAGACGGATTAAAACGCGAATTGTGAGCTTTTAACGTTTTAGTGTAGCTGAGCAGCGTTTTGCGGTCTTGTCGGTGGGGTTTTGTCTTGGCCCGGACAGAAATAGCATGCGTTTTCTGGAAGGAACAAGATTTAAACACCGAAGGCGATGCAACCGGTTAAGTTGAAATAAATGTTTGATGTCATTGCGGATCGGAAGTCGCCATGCCTGAGCTGCGCGTCATCTTCATTAAACAGTTTCTTCTGTTTTTCGAGAACGAAGCTATCAGAATTCACGTTAGCTGACTATTTCTGAAAATCTGGCCGCTCTTGTTTCAAACAAATCGAGGAGTGGCTTCTCTCGCCGGTATCCGGTAGAACAGCGGAAGAAAGTCCCACGCAAGACGCGTCGGTCCGAACATGAATTTCTAAGGAAATACTTCTTCGTCAAGGTCAAAACTCGCGGATCAGCCAGAAGCCCGGCATTATCGCGTATATGCCAGATTTCCTTTCTTGTTTTGAGCAACTACAAGCGCAAAAGTTCATCAATTAGTAGTAATCTTGTAATGCAGTTCCACCAGCGTTCGCACCACTAGCTCATTGTTGGTTTTGCCGCTAAACACAGAGGTATTCCCTTTGGATCCCATGTAATTCCGTTTGTGATTTTCTGTATCGGTATCGACAATTGATCAGCTCGTGCACTTGAGGCTCTCTGTCATGCCCACTGCGCCCAGTCTGCAACTTTGTCTGACGCAACAAATTAAAGCACCGAAGGCCTTTGTTTGCAAAGAGACCCAATCGATGTTGGATAACACCAGGACGCGATAACTTTGCCGATGATTTTCTGCGAAATAATGTCAGATTATCGCTACTCCGTCTTTTTTTTAAATGCAACATGCGTTGCTGCTGAAACAAAACGAGTTTTGAGAGTTGCCGCTTTAATCTTCTCAATAAAGCGTCAGTTAGTTGTGGATTCAAGTGAACGCTTTCATTTGTTCGAGAACGACGTATTTTCCAGTTTAAATTGTCGCAGCTTGTGTTGTGATCTGAAGTAAGAGTTGCAGGGAACGTAATAATTTCGTAAAGGCATATTTTCAAGTTTTTCATTGTCACAGTAGGTTTTGTGTGATATATTCACTGCAGTTTTGAGTTTGTTTGCTTTCTCTGCCCTTGTTTTAGGCCTTTCAGCGTTTCACCTGACCTGGTAGCTATTGTGCTTTTGCTGGTCACTCGTCTTCTTGTAGTTCTGATGTCTAAGGATTACCACCATTCCGAATCTGATTTGCGCAGATCACCACAAGATTTTACGCATTTTTCGTAAATTCGTGAATCGCAAAGATGTTTACAGTATATCGGATATAACAGACGTGAAATGTTTTCCTTCTAACTGCTTTATGGACAAAGCCACATTGCGGGCAATAGTTTCAGTCAAATTTTTTGGAGTTTGCGATCTTTTACGAAAACACACTTGACTATGAAGGCAATGGCGAAAAAATCTTGATGAACCGAAGAAGTAACTTTGGATTTCAAACTTGTGCGGATCACGTTGGAAGTTAATAAGAGAAATGTTCATCTTTTTGCGTTGAAGAAAAAGTAACTTTTGAAGATACTACCTGAAGCAAGATAAAAAGGCAATAGTTAAACACCCTATTTAAACATTTTTTAAGACATTTAACAAACTGGTATCCGGGCATTGAGAATCCACTTTCGAGTATCACCGATGGCGATTTTGAAATGGACAAAAAATCATAACAGCAGCAGTCGCAGTCATGTAGAATCTAAGAAATATTAAAGTGCGCATGCAACAAGCTTTGATCTTAATACTTGCCTTTAACACGTTTTCAAATCGTGGTCTTGTGAATGTTAAAAATACGCAAGATATTTCTGGAAGAAATCAAGCGAAAAATACTTCGAAGAAACAAGACGCTTGATCAGGTCATCATCAACAGTATACGAAAAACGTGAAAAAAGCCCTAAACGAGAAATGTCATTTGAAACATTCGCGGAGATAATGTTCTGATGCATGAACTGTAAATAAACAACTTTTTAAAGATTAAAAAACAATAGTCAGTAAAATCAAAAGCGAAACAAGGTCTAAAAACAAAGTTTCAAATGTCATTTGCAGAAGATTTGGCAGCATTTCCTCTTTTGAAAATAGCGTTGGACACCATTATTTTTTGGGTAAACAAAATACAGAGTTAAGCTACAAAAACAAAAATCGCCAACACTAAAATAATTGAAATTCTTTTCACATTTCACTTGCAACTGTTGCGAGTTACTTTTTGACAATAGGATTGCTCAAACAAACGTCTGGGTATAGGTAAGAGAAAAAATTGTAAGTTTTCACACAGTTAGCTTCTTTCATAAACAACGTAAAAAATGATTCTGCCGACACTGACAATTGCCACTGTTAAAACACTACCGGCCATATTTATTTAATATGCATGAAGTCACTAAACTGCATGTAATCACACGAATCTGGATGTGCACACAACGGGATGAAGCAAAAGTCCTTCAACACATGCGAAAGAAATCGAACATCGAGTCTACACAGTGGAAATCATCTGAAGTCTAAGTAGTTTTGCAGTGTGTTGAGGTGAAGCCAAGTGTTTGTAATGCGAGAAACTTGGATTAGAAATTTAAGCTTTGCATTTTCTGATGAATTTGAAGCAGTTTTTATTTTAGAATTTTAAAATAGCCGATATACTTTGCTTTATAAAATTTTAATGTCTTTGCAGATGTTGTCATCTTTCCGCAACTCACCTTTACTTTCGGGGATGTCCCAGCAGAATTTTTCAGGTTACAAAGACATTCGCTGGAACTACACTCATGTGGCAAGCAATGAAATGATAATGTGAGAGATATCACGTAGGCAGCCGCAGTTTCTTGTTTCTTGTGTCGTAATAATTACAGGCTTATTTTTATTGGGTTTCCTGCAGAACTTGAGGAGATAGCTTTGTTTATGTTCTGCGGTTGGGAAATTAGTCTACCATCCCATGCATTCTGGTGATTTTTCTAAAAGATAGAAGCTAATTCAGATCTTTCTAATCTTTCAGGTGGAAATAGTTTTGGAATTCCTCATAAAATGGCCACCTCAGATTTGCTTCCTTTTCCACCGCTTTTCGACTTCATCAATTCGGTTCGTTGAAAGCGAAAGAAGCAAAACACAGAATGTACACTTCATGCGTTCAGAAATTTCAATTGCTCTAATCGCCATGTTACCCTAATCCGGCTAAACAGCCACTTTTCTTATGTGAAAATACTTGTGAGCCTGTGATGGTTTTCTAGTAATGTGTTGAACCCGCTGAACACTCATTAGACGCTTTGATTGCGTGACTATGGGCACGTGGTCTTCACATGGCCGATCTCACTCATTCTCGTGCTCGGTGTTCACAGTGGCGCTACGTTCGCATGGCGTGCAGCAGGGGTCTCAAGCACGCGGCCCACAAGAGCGTTTTGTGCGGCCCGCGATGCTCTTTGGGAATTTTCAAGTAATTAACAGTTANGTAGTGATTTACTTTATTCACGGGTGTTTAAGTTGTCGGTTAGCGAGTGAACAAGTCCCTTTTAATCGAACGTAGAGACGGCAAGAAATGATGTGCCTATAACTCATGACACCTTTTGCAGGAAATTATGTAAAAGCTGTTTCTGGTAAGGTGCAGGTACCGCCATTGTTGCGTCAGTGTCATAATGCGGTTACTTTATAAGCCCTCATTTGGCCCTCGGAGCAATTTGAGTTTGAGACACCTGGCTTATAATATGATTCTTCCAGTAAATTAAAGCTTTGTTGTCCCGAATCGAGTGTTGTTATGAGGGAGGCTGTCAGAACCCTTTTCTGGGCGAAACAAATTGCACAACAGTCGCGGGTCTTGACGTCGCAGAACATTCGCACATGGTGCGCAGTCACGCTTCAAGTAGGTTCAGGGGCGTATACTCCGGGTGTGCTGCAGGTGTGCCGCACACCCAGTCAAACTGACAATTTTGACGTGACGTCACTTGTTCTAGGTCATGTGATCAAGGAAAAGTCACAAAAAAATCTCTCAAGATAATGCTGGACATCTTAATTGATTTTTGAGTCGAATTTCAAAACTATCCCATTTCAACTTGCTTGATTTAGCTAACTTTTTATACATCACTAGTTTCCTGTTTCGATTTTTGATGTGGCAGCCCTGGGTGTGCGCTAAACAGCCGCGCGCGTTTGCTTGTCATGTGAGCATCAGCATTGATACAGGACTCAGTAATTGGCGGTTCAGCCGGATTGAGCATAACAGGGCTCTGTGCTCACGGTAGTTGTATATTTTAACCGTCGCATACTAAAAAAACGAAGGTTTTCCGGCGTACTTCATACACATTCTCAATTCTTGTTTAGTTCAGCAAGTTTTTGATTTGGCAATCCTGCGTGTGCGCTATTTCTGTAGCACACCTCGTGTGCTGGCATCAGACGAGACTATGGATCTTCGCCATTGGTCGGCAGTTCAGGCGGATTGGACTTAATGGTTTGCAACAAGCCTACTTGAAATATATCGACAAGCCAGTATCTGTGCCGTCGCTACAGAAGTTGTACTTTTAACAACCCCATAATGTTGTGTTTGTGCTTTCATATACTCAGTAGAAGGTGTTTTATTTTGTCTAAGGTCTTGCTCATTTTATGTTTTTGTACATTCACAGCTTAGGTTAAACACACTACGCAGTGAATCTAATTAGTAGGACAACCAATTTTTGACCTAAACACTTTAAATTTTCACTTTATAATTTATAAATTTTGACTGTATTTTGACCTATCAATTTCCTGCGTTTGCAACTGAACCGTGGATACAAAGCTTAATTAGAAATCAAACCGATAGGTTAAAAACATTTTCTGTTAAAATGAAACAAAAAAATTAAAAGTATGAAAGACCCACCGAAGCTAGAGGTAACAAACCATAAACGAAAATCTATCCAAACCCACAAGAGAAATATCCAGTAATAATAAATCTACTTAGGTCACTGAGAAGGTTTTACCTTGTTACACTTCAACATCAACTACTACCACGCCTAGCGCACTTTCTATCGTCCAGTGGTGGGCAAAACAAGATTATTATGTCAGAAGACGCAAAACTTATCTCAGAATATCAACTAAACTTGCAAAAGCATGTTAATATTTTTCGTTGTAGCTTTACTAAAATATCGATATAGAGAAAATCTGTGCTAGAAGAAATTTTGACCTAACGATAAACTTGTTTGACCTGATAACTTTGGAGTCGCTCGTAGTATCAGCGTAAAATTTGGTTTGTGGACGTTTCATGAACTTTAAAAAAAGTTAACCTCAAGCTAGGTTTGGCATCATGGCAAACAGTGTTAAAGATATATTAGAAAGATCATTTTCATCCAGAAGTTACGAAAAGAATTTGCAAGTTTTGAATACTGGGAAGCCAGAGCCAACTCTTCATAATTTGGTTTATAGCCATAGAGGCAATAGCAAGGACTATGTGAGACATTTTGCAACATGTAGATTGGTTAACATGATGTGAAACACCCTCTAGACCAGCTATGCCCAACCCAAATGGCTTACTGAGCCCATATTATGTCACTGTCCTAACCAGGGCCGCACATTGAATGGCTTACTTTGATCTTAGCAAACTAAATTTAGCTTAAGCTAATGTACTGAAAGCGTTCGAATCCTAACTGCATTGGTAACATACGTGACAAAGTGGCACTGAGGACCAACTGCATCATAAATGTCAACTTCAAGATTATCAGAATAAGGACAGATTGTCAGTAGGTAGGATGGTTTTACTACAGCGAACACCTGAGCTGGGTCGCACAATGCCTTCAATTGGGCCGCATGCGGCCAGCGGGCCGCGGGTTGGACTCAGCTGTTCTGGACTTTTCTGTTGGCCTTGTCTCTTCTTATCTGGAGAAAGCTGTGTGTGGAACAAACAATGTTAAGCTGATCTCAGCCATTTGACATCAGCAATAAAAAGGCATGAAAGATCTCAGACTCTATTTGAATAAGAGTTTCTATTTGAATAAAAATTTGAATAAAATAAAATGTGAATAAAATTTTGTATCTGTTTGCAGAAAATAAAAAATAGAAAGTTTCTTTTTGAATAAGATTCCATTTGAATAAGGGCTGATGATGCCTACTTTGTAGGCGAAATATAAACTCTGTAAGATCTTAGTGTCTGATTCTGTGCTGAGAAAGGATTTCTATCCATAGACAGAGATCTCAGGCTCATATTAAAGCTTTTTTAGGTTATAGAATTTTCGACCAAGAGAGAACTGATACCCTAAGTGACAGTCAGCGAAAGTCTGGAAAAACAGACACAATGAGCAAATAAAGAAAAATAGAAAAATTTTGAAAAGAATAAATGATGCAATGTTGTACTTGACAAAGCAAGAACTTCCACTAGGAGATCATGATGAATCCCATTCTTCAGCTAACAGAGGTAATTACATAGAATTGCTTAATTTGCTCAGAGAGTACGATCCACTTCTAAATGAGCATTTTAATACTTCAACTGTGTCTCAAGGAAAATCTCCTATTGTTCAAAACGATATTACCCAAGGTATGTCACATGTTATTATGTGCTACATAAAAAAGGAGATCAGATCTGCTTCATTTGTGGCCATCATACTTGATGAAACAGATATAATGTCAAAATCGCAACTTTCGACAGTTCTGCGTTTTGTTCAGGGAGGCAAAGTATACGAGAGGTTGTTGGATTTACCGATGTCAGTCCTGACAGAACTGCTCTTGGTCTTGTTAGGCATGTTGTGATGGTAGTTGAAGATTTTCAAATTCAACATAGGTTAGTTGGACAGGCTTATGATGGAGCGAGTGTGACGAGTGGGCATATAAATGGACGGCAGGGGAAAGTCTTCGATGAGCATCCCCTTGCAATTTTTACACACTGTTATGCTCATGTGTTGAATTTAGTTCTCCAAAAAGGTCAATCCATCATCAAGGAGTGCACTTTTTTTTCAAACCTTGAGTGAACTTGCAGCATTTTTTTCTAAATCTTCCAAACAGGCACATGCTTTACAGGAAGTTGTTTCCAAACGATTACCCTCTGTTGCACCTACAAGATGGAACTTTACATATCCTTTGAGCAGCACAGTGCAGACATACAGGCTGCAGTGCATTGAGTGAGATATTAATGAAAACCTGAATTTTGGAATAGTGACACTATTGTAAAGGCACAAGGATTTCTGAGTTTACAGCATTTTCAATCAATTGTGCTTCTTGAAGTTTTTCAAACTTATTTGGATACACTTATATTTTTTGCAATGTGATGCAAAGTCTATGATGTTTCTTACTGTTGCAAGAAGATTGGTGACATGTTGTAATAACTCAAACGTGACAGAGAAGATGCTTTTGAAGTTATGTGGGCATCTGCTATATCAAAAAGCAGTAACCATGGAAACTCTACTTTGCCCATCACCAGTGACCATGAAAATCAGAGGTCTAAGAGGTGCAAAATTGCAGGTGATGAAAAAAATATATATTATGTATTGTTTCGGAGCATAGTAGACAGTATACGTGTGCAGATTACGAGCAGATACTCTGCACTTTCAAAGCTGGAGTTTTTTTCAACTACTTCGGTATGAAAAATATGAAACATAAAAAATTAATCTTCCTGACCACTTGCTAACTAAGCAAAANAATTCTTATGGCTCACGTTTTGATTATCACTACGCAACAAAAAAATTCTTATGTCGAGATTNGGATGTTTTCTGGATAATTTTTGGCCGCTGAATCCGAATTTGGCGTCTTGTTTCTCCTGCTGTCTGTATTTTTCAAGATATTTACAATTTTATATATATTTTTCTCTAAATATCTAATTAGTCAAATATTTTTACTAATTTACATCACAACTTTTGAACCTGAAACCCCAGAAGGTCATCCAAAGTATCAAAAGACTCGGATTGTAGCCTAGTTTCCAGTAAAAACTTCAGCAAAATACTACCACCTAACGGTTGGCGCCC
>JGI24021J15306_10001171_pt1 | contig 24580 bp, 13 predicted proteins | sample Ectturendosymbi1_FD_15306 | JGI IMG/M metagenome (IMG submission 15306) | reverse complement strand
ACTCAAGACAGTACATGATAATTGAAGTCATTATACAATAATAGAAATTGCATGCACGTTTTGTTTTAACCTTCTTCTAGCTTTGTTTCTCTCTCTCTTTTGGGTTAGGAGAGAGAATGAGTTTGCATTTTTGATTCTTCTTCTGGGTATTCTCTCATTCATACTTCTTTGAGTTTAGTATGAGAAAGTACTTTGTTCGTTGTTGCCCACAATAAGCAGTTTCGTCAGTTTGAGAGTCACTTGTTTTGCATTGTTGATTCCCAGCAAATGGGAGAACATGTACAGACTATAAAACGTCTGCTACACCACTGATAACTGTAAACAAATTTCGCCAAAATAGGCTAAGTACACCTGATGTGTAACAAAAAACGGAAAATTTGCCGAAAATAAACAAACCTTCAAGTCCGAACCTGATGTACTTCTATTGCATGGACAACTGCAATTATCGAACACAGTATGGCATGGGTCTTGTACAGACTGCCATCAAAGGTTACTGGCGGCATTTCTGTTTTTTTCGTGTAGTTTTTGTGTCACTAATTGGCCTATCCCACGCTTCGTTCTGCATGTACCTGTGTTGTTTTATGAAAAAAATGTTTTCGACATTCAATAAGTTACTATTTTAAGGTCAGATAAGTTTGAAAATGAATTGTTTTAAAAGCCGTTTCTGCACTGTAAACTTCCCAGTGAATCTGGGTGAGGGTGAAAACGCGACATAGACAGGAATGGCAGTGGTTACTGACCCCGTTTAAAAAAAAGAGCTACCTGAGCAGGGTTAACTATAAATTTTTTGGGCATAGAAAACTTTGCAGGGACACAAAAATTGGGGGGAGACTTCTACTGACTTTCCCCCCCGTGACTAGCGGCCTGGATAAATCTCTAAACAGAAATTCAAGCTTTTCCCATTTTATACGACAATAAGATTAAATCACTGCTATAAAGTTAAAAAATTTTGATAAGCTCCGATTTGATTCTGGAGCCCCTCGTCTAGGTCGAGGGTCGAAGTTTAAGTTTTGCAGCATGTGCAACCGGCCCTTTAAATTTCTAAACGATCAAAAGACCGGTTGATCACAAAGTCTTTCTGCTTTTTTATAGGAAGAGGCGAAGTTTTGGCAACAAAATCCTTCCTCTCATAAAATTCAAAATCCGTTTTTTGCATTACGTGAAACGCGTCTAAGCATTTAGGAATTAGGCACAGACGGCTTTGCGTCTTTATCTATCAGCTCTATTGCACAACTGTGTTTAACAATGTTGAACAAAAGTAGCCTATTTATGTTATCACACAAGAGTTCCAACACTCCATGCTAGAGACACAGCAAGACAATAAATCTCAATTCAACAGTAAGCATATGTATTTGTAAAAATGCCTTTTCGGATTAGAAATGTTGGCAGCCTCTTAATGATAAAACACACTACTGATCAATCGCACCTGGTGTGGGTACGCAACGTGCCAAGTAACAGTGATTGGTTGGCCGGACACGACTGTCGTCATAAGTCTGTGATCTGCACATACACCAAAAATAAATCGGGTAGGAGTGGACAGCAACTGAAGAGGCAATTGCAGACAGATTTTACGCACACTTTTCCTACCTTCATTGTAATCAACCCCACACGGAGGTGTAGACTGCAAGTCATCTAAAAAGTCAAAAGGAAGCGGTCTGGCAGGCGGGAATGTCAAAACCACGTGACTAGCGCAGCTGATGATCTGTACTGCTGCCTAGAAATAAGAAAAGCATGTCAAGGCAATGATTGATGGGTATTTGTGCTATATGCGCTCTGTGACCGCAGTGAAACATACACTTAAATCATCGATTCTATTTTACTAAGATTTTAGGACTGTGGATGCATAGTGTTACATGAAATCGATTTCCTAGAAAGCAATTTTTCGATTGATTCGCTTATGTCACCTTTGTGGAGACTATAGTTACTTGAAATTGTCGGATACGGTTACTTCGTAACGCGGTTACGGAATACAGACCACAAAATAACCCACTTAGTTTTCAAGTTTCTGTGCGTAGTTCTACAGTTGTTGTCGTCGTGTATTTTACATCACTAATTTCAAATTATGACACCAGTCATTAAATCCATAAAAAATGCTTTCACAGTAACATTTCAAGCAATTCTAATCGTGTTGCCGATGTGACTCCCTAAAAATCATGGGTGATATTGATCAAAAGACGTCACTGTCATTTGTTTCAAATTATTCAAATTAAGAACTCTTCTCAGAGCTTTCAGAAATGCGCACTGACTATGTTCTACGTAACTCTTGCACTGCACATTGCTTAAAACTCAGCTCGCATACAGCAAAAGTTTTTCCAGCCACTTATAGCAAGATCCGCACCCAGGCCCGTAGCCACGGGGGGTATTCGGGGGCAGTGCCCCCCAAATTTTTTTGTGCACCCCAAATGATTCAAACCCGAAAAATTAATCAATTTTGCAAATGCTTGTTTTCAATCTGTTTAATCGTTACGCAAACTCGCAACATTACCGCACGTTGCGTTAAAAGGTAACCTCATTTGTTAGAAAATAAATTGTGTTAAGGAATATCCACACTGGTAACAATTTCGACTTGTGACGTCACAGTCACTGGAGGCAGTCTTTCGAAACCGTTTCTGCAGCCTCTCTGTCAGCGCGAACGCCATGGCACCAGCAAGCTGGCTATGGAAATAATAATGTTATAATATAAGTCTTAGCCAGCGTTCTCTCTAAGTGTAATGATCACTGCAGCACTGACTAGCATAAGTCAGCATAAAATGCAGCTAGCACGTATTCCGTACTTAATGTGTGGCGCAAGCAAGCTACAGTTATCCCACCCTCTGAACAGGCGAAACCACATCCCACTCTTTGAACAAGAGAAAAAAGTCATTTGCATCTCGATTCACAGAGGACGTCATTCATAACAAAACACATCGGAATTCACACTGAAAGTGAGAGTTTGAATTTGAAAGCATCTTATTTTGAAATCATTGATATTATTCAAAGCGAATTCAGCCACCGGTTTTCGGAGTTTTATATGTCTCTCATTAAATCTTTGCGTGTTCTTTCACCAACATCGAATTGCTTTATCGACAGTGAAGAGTTACAACCTCTTTACTCTTTAGTCAATTCAACTACCAAAAATATCAGTGAAGATCTTCTCGATGCTGAAAATGCTACTGTGAAAAGCATTGTTTCATCAAAGCTTCCTGATGTGTTTTTAAATGAAAACACCCGTATGAATTTGGACCAGTTTTTGAAATGGTTTTGGAAGAATAAAGCAGTATTTCCCACCATACACTTGCTGCTGAGGGCGGGCTTAACTGTAGGAATTTCGACAGCCACATGCGAAGCAAGCTTCTCCAGTGTGGTGAGGATACTCGCACCTTGTAGCAGGTGCATCACACACGAGCGTACAAGGGCGTAACGAGGTTAGACAGCGCCCGGGGCAAGAAGCAAGTTTGGCGCCACCATGTTCGAATTTGAGGTCTTTAGGAAGCAAATGTACTGCATTGAAGAGAGCACTTGTGACATTGTTTGGACTTTTTAACGCACCCGCAGTCATTCGGCGCTCCCCGTAGTGATTCGGCGCCCAGGGAATCATGCCCCCCTCGTTACGCCCCTGCGACCGTATAAATGTCAGCTGGTTTTGTTGAGTTTTGAAAAAAATGAAACAGCTGCTGTAGCAAACGAAGACATCGTTTCTGAATTTTCGGCCAAAACTCGACGACTGCATGTTTAAAGTATTCTCTTGACACTGCAAGTGCCTCCATGAATACTACACCGGTCTGCAAGATTTTTGGGGACTTGCTGTTGGGAGTGATTTTAGCGGTTTTCGAGGGTGCTGATTCCAAAAATGAATATATTTTGCGCAAGTCGTCTAGTTTAGCCGCTACATGATCCGCTCTTTTTGCTCATTACATAGCTTTTTCAACAAAATTCTGAACTATAGTTTTATACTTTATCTCACTGTTTGTTTCTGAAAAAGTTCCGAATGCGTTACGAAAGCCCTCTGTACCAGCTGTGAAAGAAAAGACATAAAATATATGTCATAACATGCATTCAAGATGAAGTTAAAAGTCTGGATTTGGCCTGAAAGATGGCCAACGATCACCAAAAAAACTTAGTACCATTGACATATTTTTATTGGCTAAGATTTTTAGTTTAGAGTTTTGTTGTCTACTCTACAGGACCAAATTAATTTGGAAAACCTTTTATGTCGTTTGCTTTGATAAAATAAAATTGTTAGAAACCACATATATAAAACATTTGGCGAATGTACAAAATATTTGAAAACAGAGAAGCTTGGCAGCAGATCAAGAAAATAGTTGAAACAGAATAGGAAGACTTTTTTTAAACTTCGCACTGGCAATGAAACCTGTTACTTTTCTCATAACTTGCTGTTTGTGTTCTCAGATTCTGGTTAAGGTATCCAAATACAGTATTAGGCAATTCTGATATTATGGCTGAAAAAGAAGAAAATGTGAGGACAACCCTGATGTGTTTTGTTATATCTGTGGAAAGTACACATTGCAACAAGGACGTGTGAAAATTACGGAATTTGTCAAGAAGGCTTACAACGCCTACATTGGTGTAAAGCTTGGAGACCATGATAAACCTTGGGCTCCTCATGTGGCTTGCAAGTCCTGCGTTGAACATCTACGAGAGTGGACAAATGGAAAAAGAAAAACTGGATTAGCTTTTGGTATTCGTATGGTTTGGAGAGAGCCCTCAAACCATCTGAATGACTGCTATTTTTGTATGGTACATGTGGCTGGAATAAGCTCGAGAACACTTTCCAAGGAAGAATATCCCAGCATACCATCCGCTATTAGACCTGTTTTCCATTCCAATGATCTTCCTGTCCCAATTTTTCAAGGTTTTGAGGATTCAAATAATGAAGCAGGCAGTGAATGTTCAACTGAACAACATACTGACAATGGTGATGCTTTTACTGCCAGCAGTAGCCAAGAATTTAAAACAAAGCCATTTAATCAAAATGAAATGAACGACTTAATTCGTGATCTTGGTCTACCTAAACACTGTGCTGAGTTGCTAGCAAGCAGACTTAATGTTGAAGTTTTTCAAGCAAGAAGATAACTTTGTGTTTGCCATGACATTAAAGGGCTTTTGAATGCCCTTGGCTGCGAATATGTGAGCCGTGATTGGAGACAGTTCCAAATCGAGTTTAAAATGTGTGTTGCTCAGTAATGGCAATCAATATGCATCCATACCAATTGGACATTCTGTACTTTTGAGAGAAAGTTACCAAACTATGGATTTTGTTTTAAAGAAAATCAAGTACAGCGAATACAACTGGATGATATGCGGAGATTTAAAGGTGATTTGCATTCTACTTGGGCAACAAAGTGGATTTACTAAGTACCCATGCTTTTTGTACTTATGGGACAGCCGGGTTCGCCAAGAACATTGGGTACGAGATATCTGGCCTAAACGTGAAAATTTTAGAGTAGGAGAAAATAATATTTTGCACGTTCCATTGGTAAATCTATCAAACGTTTTGCTTCCTCCACTTCATATTAAACTGGTACTTATGAAGCAATTTGTCATGGCATTGGACATGGAAGGTGACTGTTTCAAAAACCTTTTTACCATATTTCCAGCTTTAAGTTCTGAAAAATTAAGAGCTGGAATTTTTGATGACCCTCAAATTCGCCGATTGATGAAGGATGACAAATTTGTGAGGAATATCACAGCTTTGCAAAAAAAAACCTGGCTTTCTTTTTCAGTAGTTATTGAAAAGTTTTTGGGAAACTTTAAAGCTCCCAATTACAGAGAACTTGTGCATGAGCTCTTAGCTTCATTGCAAGAGCTAGGATGTAATATGAGTCTGAAGGTGCACTTTTTGCACAGTCATCTGGATCACTTTCCAGAAAGTTTGAGAGCAATGAGCGAAGAGCAAGGTGAACGTTTTCACCATGACTTAAAAACAATGGAGAAGAGGTATCAAGGACGGTGGAATAAAAACATGATGGCCGATTACTACTGGGGCTTGAAACGAGACATTACTAGTACTTATTCACGAAAAGCATTAAAAAGAAAGTTTATATCGAAAAATGAATGTGAATGGTGCATACCATTAATCACTTTGATTCACTTTTAGCATACCTGGTTACCTGGATTGGTTTTAATGTCAGATGAGTTTGGATGAGCCTATCCAACAGCCGTTATTGCAATTGTTTGGTATTTTATATTGCTGCAATGGTCATAATTTCTTTAACTTTTGAAAAACGTAATGTGGAGAGTTGTTTTACATACATATTACTGTACTTTTATATATTTTTAAAATCAACACAATGATTAAAATAATGTTTTGAAATAGTTTTGTTTAAATATACGATAATACGCATTTACAATGTTAGTGCGCAAAAATTACAAAACGATACTCAAATTTTAAAAGCCAAATTGCACAAAAACTAGACCATATAGAAGAAATGTAATTTCATTTTTGGAATCATCACCCTTAAATTATCCTAAAATCGCTCTTTTTCCTTAATCCCCATGAACTTCGTTTGTAATTGTAGAACAGTGATTCATCTAGTATGCTACGTAGCAGGTTTCAGAGCTGCAGCTTTTGTGACAGTTTTCAAATTTCTTTTCTTTGTTTTTTCATGTTTGCGTTTTTCGTTATACCAAAAGACGTTTTAAAAATTGCGAGTGTTGATAAAAGGTAGAGCGTCTACATGCTAGAGTACATGGTTCAGGGGTGTAGTGTGGCGGGAACGCGTGGGAACCGCGTTCCCACACCTTTTTCACGTTTTGTTTTAAAATGAGTTTGAAACTGTTTCACAATGGCTATTTTTTGGGTGCGTTCCCGCACCTTGTTGTTATAGCACTACATCCCTGACATGGTTCGACTTCCACTGTTAATGGGAATGATTGATTGATTGTTTCAGTGACCAATAGAATGTATGTTTTTATTATATATAATCTCGTGCATTGTTGTAACTCTTGTGAGAATTTAGACGGAGTTTCTTTCGTACCAGTGTCTTCACTTTGAATAATGCTGATACGAATAAAATTGGTTCAATTTTGTTGTTTATGACAAAATATTGTTGTGTTTTTCAAAGAGTTAACAGTGCATTAGGCAAACATCGAACAAAGTTTTTACTGAATCAAATGTGACAAACAGGCATCAAGCACTGGCGCGTAGTCAGAATAATATCTTAAAGCCAGGCCCGTAGCCAGCTTGGGACACCAGGGTGGGCGAAGACTTTTCTGAGAGGGGCCCAATTTTTTTTAACTACGTCCAATACTTTCAAACTATGTCCAACACATTTTCCAGGGGGACCGAAAGAAATTTTATGGGGATATTGTTCCCCCTAGTTACGGGCCTGCTTGAAGCATAGGCGATTTTTTTCATGCTGTTTTTCTTTGTTGTTTCCGGGACTCTAGTCCGACTTTGTGAAGAGACATGAGAGGTGTAGAAAAGCGCATAATTAAACAAATGCTCTTAGTTTTGTGTGGATACTTTTTCTGGAAAAAGTCATCGTTTTTGAAAATTTGAGAAAAGCGCTGGAGTCTTCCTCCCCTGCTTGGGGAGGAGGAGGAGGAAGACGGCACGCAGCATACCGGTACAATCACAAATCTTATGTGATCAGACTGAAAACAGACAACTGGCAATATGCTGTCCAGTTAATCGCTGAAAATTAATAAAATCATTTGTTTTAAACATGCAGTCAAACAAAAATATTGTCCCCCTAAAAATCTATTGTGCCACCCCAAACCTTAAAACCTGGTTACGGGCCTGCCCGCACCCAATATGCACCGAGAGTTGCAAAGCACTCAGGCGAGGGGACCTGCAATCCACGCACAGACCATTTTTCAAAGTTTTGGGAACTGCTATAAAAACTAAATGAGAAGTTTCACGTATTGTTTTTTAAGAGTTTAGATAAAATTAAAAGCTTTTATTTTTTTTCGGACATTTCCAGGAAAACGAGGACCTAATTGTGATTTTGAGGGATACTTTCACCATTTCGGAGAAACTTTTTTATATTGGTAGTTAGCAAAACGAGCAATAAACAAGCTGGGTTTGTTGATTACAAATTTCCTCTGATGGAGAAAATTTCGAAATCTTTTTACATTAGTTTGTCTGACAACGTTTGAGTCATTGCTTCAGAACACGACCAAAAATCATTACTGAGCTAATTCAGTACTTTATACTCTGTTGTGCAAAATGGAGGAAGTCTCGAAGTGACATTTCTGAGAATGACGGTGAACTTCAGTGAATGATTGGGGAGCAGAGTTTTACATTGAAACCAACAGAACTGTTATTAACAGTTTTTATAAGTTTTTTTTATAAAAAAAGTTTTTTATAAAAACTTTGCATCCTTGAGTGCCCAGATCTTTTATTTCGAAATTCTGACACCCACCCCTCAACATCAGTGTGGAATATTGTCCATGCATTTGCATTAAGTTTAACAGATGCTCGCCTGCAATTTCATCTTAAATAGTTTTACGATTAAAGCAGTTGACTTAAAATGATTCTTTTAAGGTGACAAGGAGTTTGACTTTGACTACCGGTTAGAAAATAATTTTAGGCAATTCATAGGCGGGAACAATGTTGTTGATATTTCAAATTCATGTCATTGCGTTGTACGCCATCATAGCAAGTTAGCGTGTCGCGGTGCCAATAAAATCAGCAGTATTTTGACAAGAATGCAGTAAAAATAATTGCAAGATGTTAATATTGTTAGTTTATTAGTAAATTAACTCAGTAAAAATTCTCAATAAAATTCAGATGATTCGTTCTTTGACTTACCACAACGCAAGTAATGCTGATTTTCATTCTTCTGATCCTGTAGCGACACAACCAAACATTTAAGTCGATGAGCACGTGAGACACAGAAAACAAAACCTAGCTGAAAAGCAGAGACATCTTTTACGATATTCCGCTGCACGCATGAGGCTATATGTAAAGCTATCTTTCACCAGACAAATGTGTCAAACGCCCATCCTTCCCGAAATGGCTTCATTTAAAATTAACGCCGTTTCAATTATTTACATGAACGAGTAGCAACAACGTTACTGGTAAGTATGGTTTTGAACTTCGCTTGATCTGATCACGGTGACAATGGTGGAACATCCGGTGTGCAAGTAATAAAACAAACAAGCTGTGGACAAAAATGCGTTTCTTTTTAAGTTCGTAAAGCAACATTTTGCAAAAATGTTGACACCAATCTTGTGAAGCTTGACGAAAGTTTCAAATCTAAAGTTTTTACATTAATGACTGCTTATTTTAACTTGAGAATGCAACATAATGTCTTCCTTTGACACTCTAATTTTTGCCATATGAGAAGAATTTTAGTTTAACCATTGAAGCGTATACGGTACGCAGATTCTGGGCAAACGCTTTCCTAACCAGTAACTCATGGAACTGTGGTCCACTGGCATTACAAACAAGAAAACTGAAGAACAACTGAGATGCAGGTGCAAACACCCACAAGCTCACTCAAACAAAACCAAGAACACACAATGCAAAAATGGATGCGTGCCAGTACCACATCGACGTCACTGTCCATAGTGACATACCAAAATGTCAGCTCGGTGATGGCACCTGGGTATTTGTATAAAATTCCATCACCATGAAGTTTATTTTATAATGTAAGAAATTTAATTGTTCATCCGTACAGTAGCGTAACCAGCCCAAAAATTTGGGAGGGGCTAAAAAATTTGGAAGGGGCAAAGTGTTTGATTTTAGGCGAATAACACTATTTTGTTTGGGATGCCGCCTCAAAGCACAAAATGACTACATGCTCTGAAAATTTGGGGGACATTGCCCTTTAGACTCGCCCTGGGTACGCCTATACATCGGTGTAAAACTTCCGGTATGTACCTATTTTTGCGTAATTACTATTTCTTGACAAACTTGAAAGAAAGTTGGATTTTACGCTACGTTGACTCGGTTTTTCCTCCAAGAGTGAAGAATCAAAACTGAAAACCATCTTGCGTTTTGCCCCTACAATTTAATACCTCAGTAAAACTAATAACAGCGGGAAGTTTGTTTTCTAGCCTGTCTCTGTTGAACTGTTGATGGAGTCACTGAGTGCTGCAAAAGCTAAACAATTCTTCTGTATCGAAAAAACAGAAAACTTAAAAAAATGGATAACCCAATTGTGTTTCTACAGTACGCTAACTTATTACTAAGCACTTTCATTTTAACAGCATGTTGCCAAAATGTAGCACGCTACTGGAAGATATACGTTCATACTTCGGATTCAAAAACGTTTTGCTTACGCTTTCCAAGTCACAGCTAACAAATTACACCATTCAATTCATTTAGGTTCACTCAAACGTATAGCTGACCTTTACGTTCATCCTAAAGTCACAGATCGTAAAACAAAAATGTGCAGATACTTCATATCCGGGATTATCAAGAGCGGAAAAACACTGGACAATGCACTTCAGTCTTTTGTTTACAGGACATATCTTCGACACTTGTTGCGCACCCTACAACGATATCAAGCGTCTGATACCAGCAACCGTTCTTTAAAGTGTTTACGATTATGCTTTTGTATACATTGACAAGCGCACTTCACACTGTCTTGCGTGTGCGCTATTCCCATCCACAGTGTCGGTTCAAACCACCAGCGATTGTGCGAAACATTCTTGCTGGATTCTCAAGTGTCTGGCAGTGAAGTTACGCCAATGCTCTCATAACGAAAATAACCGACAGATCTTGTGTTTTTATTCGTTCATTCTTATGCTTTACTAGATCATTCTCTAGTTTCACGACACATCACAAGTCATGAACCAGAAGCCATATCTTAGTGTTATAGAAAAAATGAAACTATTTCAACAGCAAAATTAAGGATAGCATTAGAAGGCATTGTCAGTAATCCAACTAAACTTTTTTGCAAGCCTACCGAGTTTCGCATAGCCCAAGTTCTTTGCTTAACATACACAAAATAATTCCCGGCAAAACACAAGCCCTATAACCCATCGGTGATTTGATGTTTCACCTTTTCCATTGATCATGCATGGACGATAGAAATGCATCAGCAGAACGATGGACATAATTTAATTTGTCCGGATAATTTCGCCACGCTTTTGGACTACTTTCATCAATCACGTTTTTGATGAAAGTAAAAAACAAAGAATATGAAAGATACCTCGAGTATTTAAACTTTTGTTTCGGATTATTCACACTTCAATTTTCGGTGCTAATACCGCTGAAGTACATCAACCGAAAAAGCACATCCTTCCAAGCATAGAAGGCAGGGCACAAGGAAGGTTGTAGCCCCCAAACTGTTTTGCTTTCGGGCAAAAATCATTTCAAACATGAAAAAAACTTTTGTATCGAAATTGCACTCTTTTCATAAAATTTTTATGTTAATTTAACTCTCTCCGTATTGATGAAGTGAGAGTTGTATCAGATGTCTTTTTGTGACTTGTAGAAGTTAAATTGGAAAGTTTTTTTAAAATCTACTTTTTGGCCATGAACATACGTTTCGGGAAAAACTCTGTAGCCACATTAAAATATGGTCCACGAATAAAAAACTAATTTATCGCCAGAATGAATATCAATTCTAGCGTAATTTCTTGCAATGGAATTATGATATGACTAGAAGCAGTGGCGTAACTGACGGGGGCAGGGGTGCACGCCGCCCCCCCCTCCCCCGGCAGACTAAATGTAAAAAATGGGCCCCCTGCTAGCCTGCACAGGAAAAAAACAATATTCAAACCCGGGATTTCAAAACAACTATGGTTCACCACAGAACCGTCGCCGGAAACTCTTCAAAAGGGGGGCTCTACGTTTATGCAGGGAGCATTGACATTCTAAGATTTGACAAAAACTACATATTTTTAGTGTTTCATATTTCAATTTGTGGGGCTAGGCCCACCAAAGACGCTCCGTGGCGGCAGGACTGGTTCACTACTGCTTCCAATGAGGCTTAGGAAGGACCTGAAACCACAACTGAGCAACCCTTTCACATTCACGTAAATTGATCTGAATCGGTTAACACGCGCATCAAATCTGATCACACGCCAGTGTGCTCTCTACCACCAGACAATTTGCGCAGTGCTATCCCATTCTCGCGCATTTGCAACTTCCTAAATTTCAATACGGTATGTATATATATCGCATAACCCTTTTGACGCTTCACTATTTGCGTGTCTGCATGGTTGCGTAGTTCCATGCGCGTACTGCGCTACAAAACGAACGTTTTCAGTTCTTATTAGGGAACACTGCTCACCGCAAAACCCGGAGCCAATTCCATCCTGTGGGTAACTGCATCAACTTCGAAGAGCGCACTCACCAAATAACGAGTTACACTCGACTAGGCGTCAAATGTATCCCAGGCCCGTAGCCACGGGGGACATTCGGGAGCAATGATCCCAAGTTTTGTTGAGCCCAGAAATTTGTTTTTGAAACATAATAACAAAAATCTTCCTCCCCTAAAAATGTATTTTTCTTCCCCAAACCTCAAGACCTGGCTACGGGCTGACGCCAGAACTTAAATGTAATAATCATAAAAGTCCATAAACTCACTTTGCTAATCTTTAACCGTTTCGAACTCGAAGCCTTTAATTTAGATCGCAAGATCTTATTCAATAACCCAGTTTTGCTTTACCCCAAGATCGAAAAGAACAAGTAGCACAGTTTTCTTTTCACTGATATTCAATGGTTCCTCGTGGGGAGCGTTGTGTTGAAAAGCAGTTCCACTCGTAGCATGTTTTACTGACTTGTTTTAACGAAGTCCGAATGTCAAAAACGAAAAGCAAATGAACTGAGCGGAGACAGAACTGAGAACGAAAGCGAGATTGCAACGAAAGCCGTGGCAAGCAACCGCTCGGATTTACAGGAAAAAAAGTACGTGCATACGAATCTGCTGCTAACTGAACACTGACGGGCAAAATGAGGCATGGCGGGCACTGGCAGACACGATTGTATGTCCTCCGCGGCCCAGGACGTTTTGTGGCCGAAGTCCGGCGGAGAAAAAAACAAACTTGGAATTCTACGACCGGAGAAATTTCCGCCTTGTTTACTTACAGTCGTAGCCACACAATCGCAGCAACATAACGTTTTGATTCAACGTATTTTCGTCCTTCTTTATCCATGGCAGGAGTAACCTGCATCGCCGGACCAACGAAGAGTTTACATTTCAACCATAGATAGAAGCACGGAAATGACCTTGTCAGCTTTGCCAAGACAACTGAGAATTTCCGCTTGTTACGAAACGCAGCTCCGTTAAGATGGCTTCCGGCGTAACATGCACAACAAAATAAGGCCACGGCCAAATGCAGAAGAAATTATAACGTCGTTCAGATAACGACAGGGGATGAGGCGATATGTGGGAAACATGAGCATGAATTCCAACCACAAACAGGTTTGGCAGATTAAGAAGAGCATTCCAGTAATACCCATAGATCACGGAAAACGATGTCGCTATTGGCCCCGTTTATCCTTAATCTGAGTGTCTTTCCGACTGAAAAGTACGGACTTGCTTTAAACTGCAAGGCGTTATAATTGACCGGACAGCAATCGGTGAATTCTCGGCCTTCTCGTTGAACGAAAACCACCCCGCAATGATCGGAACGCTGTGGAACACTCGCTGAACAACGCACGGGGAAGCGTGAAGCAAGCAAGGCGAACAACAGCAAAAGAACCATCGGCGTATAAAGTTCAACAGCGGCTGCACATCGTCAAGCTTGTGAGGAGGAAGTGCTCGTTCACAGCACGGTAGGAACACAGGGACGATTGGAAATCAACGACTGGCTTCGGTGTATGCAGTGTGCTGCAGCAACCATTCTCGCACTGACGCCATGTCAACGTTGATCATCGTCTCCTGGAAACGCAAAACTTTCGTTAACCAAATAAGGGGGGCGGGGAAAGGTGGGAGGAGTGTTAACCTTGAGGTACGAAAAGTGTGATAAACGTTTACACAAAAACAGCCAAGTGCAGTTTTGATGTGACCCTCTCGCGGAGGGCCAAGAGTTGAAGAAGTGTCACTTTCAAACAACGAACACGAAGCTTGTGGCGAGCAGTCACCCGCACTCACCCTCGTCGATAGGATTGGTTCCTGGCAACGCACGCGCAATGCAGGCATGATCAGCGAACGCAAGATTTCAATCAAGCAGGTTAAGGCGTCCACATAACGATTCTGAAGGAAAAAAAGCAATAATAAGCAAAATAAAACGGCACTGATCACGAAAAGAACCACTTATATATGATATATATATATGCAGTAAAACTCGTCTACTTCGTCAATTCGCTTGAGTCGTTAGGGCAAATCCCAATCTTTTGTGTACATTTCTGTTCGTCTAATTCGTCAATTTGCTTAATTCGTCTTTCTATCCCTTACAAGCGTTTTGTTCGTCTAATTCGTCATTTGCAGTTTCGCTTTTGATGTATAATCAGCTAGTGCGTGTGGGAATTCAAACTAATTACGGATCTTTATCAGAGAATTGTTGCACCTCGCCATTTGTTTATCGAATTTATGCACGAGGTGTGAAGCGCGACCCGACTCCCCATTGAGAGAACGCGGAAAGTCTTTAAAGTTTATTAAAGTTAAAAAGTGCTAGATTAAATGGAGGAGTCTGGATAGAGTAGAGAAATTAATTGTTGTATTCAGCCATAACGTCATAAACTTGTATTTTACTGCAAATAAGAGCACTATGTACGCATACGAGTTACTATGATAAAGTATACGAGCTTCTATGATAGAGTTTTCACCAGTTTGCGTAATTCGTCACTGCGATCACTTTTTTCTAACCCCTTGGGGTGACGAATACAGGCAAATTCCACTGTGTATCTATTTCTTCGCTGAAAAACCGAGATCTTTTCAATAAGAATGGAAACTCGACTTTACCTACTTCTGCCGCCAGCAACGCTGCTGTTATATCGGTTTGCTTTCATTCACACTGTCATAATATCATCACCTGCGTCCAGGTTGTGGACAAAGTAGATTTTTACCTCACATTCCGACGCCAAAAACTAAGTCTTGAAAGTAACCACAGAAGAACGCCACAACGTTGTTCACGACTTTGCTCCACCATTTCAGTTGTCTAAAAGCTACGCGTTAAGTCAGCATTGTTTGACCAGGAGACCTTTCAGCAAGAACTCGTCACAAAAACAGTCATCTAGTAACGACAGTAACTCAAGGCAATTTCAGAACAGCATGAAGAAGCGGGCTAACTGAGATCATGCAAGCATTGACGGTTGATATCAAGAAGATAGACCGAACGAGATCACACAACCACTGTCGCAACTTTTGCAAACTCACCCTTGATTCAAAGTAAAGTGGCAGAAGAAATCCGACATCACGCAAAAGAACGATTCTGAGGGGAACGTCTTGTCGTAAGTTCCGTTTAATTTCAATCAGAAACGAAGAAAGCTCGGTCAGGTGTCTGCAAAGTCACGAAAGGAATGCTCACAGGAGACAAGACGCGTCAACTTCAGGTGGACAAAGCCATATTTTCGAATCAACAACACATTTCGATTAATTTCCATCCCGTATGCGAAGTGAAAAGCCTAAACGTTCACATCGGATCATAGTGATTTGAAGTACAATGCCAGTCGGTAGCAGCCCTCAACGGCAAGCCATGAAGCTAACCTCACCATCTGCGTCTGGGATATTTGGCCTGCTACAGCAGGTGTTCGATGCTATTTTGTTTGGCAGAATTACCTGTACAACGCGAAAGTCATCTCGATCTTTCCCATCGTGAAAGGAACAAAGATCATGTGAGGACGCTTCTCAATGCATGGACGTTGGAAGATGCCTCTTCGCTCCAGATCTAGAAAAATATGATTCACTACAGTCAGGGCAAAACAAAAGCGTAAGGAAGAGGCCAGCAGCACCAGATTTCAAAACGTGCAGTTCTTGACAGGTTAAAGCATTGGGTACGAATGGCCTGCTTAATCACGTTGTTGAAATCACCAACCGCATGGTTAAACTCAGTGCCTTGATTTTGCAAAGTGGCCAACCAAAATGCAAAAGGTAGATTTTCCAGCGCTCGCTCAGCCTCCTGACAACTGCGTCTATGGTCTTTACAAAAACGGTTGGTGTGCATTGCTGCAGCAAGATTATTTCTTCCAAAAAATTCCACCCGATAATAATCTAAGGTGATCCGCCGTAAATTTGTTCTTCTGTGAAGGATGTGAAAAGAAAATGCTGCAACGGTAAAGAACCCCCCAAGCCAACAGTAATGCATAGAAGAAAATTAACGAAAGGAAAGCTTCGTTATCGCTTTGTAGGAGCACTCTTTGGCATGCCACGAGTGGTCTGCGGGCATCCATCTCCGCAATAAATGTTGCGCTGGTGACAGCCCGCACGTGTTGGTGTAGTAATTGACATTTTTGTTTGTGACGTGCACATTCGTTTGGCAGTGGCGCGATGAAGAGTTTTGCAGAGTGCCGCGCGCTCTTCACTGCGGGATGCACGTTGATTGTTTTGCGCTTTACTTGTGTTCCATGTTTCGCCTCTCCCCAGTCAGTTCTGAACCAACAGTGTTTCCAAGAGTGGGGCACTCACTACCAGACCGACCCAAGAGGCAATGCTTGCAAAGCTATCTTTCCTGCCCTGCTGCGGTCTTCTCTGCCGCTCCATTCCCTCTCTCTTATTCTTTTCCGTTTGTGCACAGGCCACTGCCAATTAAACCATCATCTGTCACGTATTGGTCTCCATCCAGACGGACTCTGTGCCCATTGTGAAACACCCGAAACGGTGGACCACGTTATCGAAGTCCGTCCCAAATACTTGACGGCGAGAAATCGTCTGAAACTTGCACTCAATCAACTCGGTATTCCTTTTCATACCCCGGAAATCCTCCGTTGCACAGCTGCTGCAAAGCTTGTAGAAACGTTTGTGCGAGAATCAAACGTATGTCTCTAGAATCTATTTTACCCGGTCCTGGCACTATAAGACCTCGTAGTCAGAAAGTGCCATCAACTCCCCCCTCATAATAATAATGAAAGTTCTCAATTAGTCTGAGCGCCTCCAGTTGATACGTCTTGCTGCTGTATCAGTTCCCAGTTAGTATGTTGCTGAGTTATGAGAAGGTTCTCTCGTTTCGTTTTTTGTACGTATGCGTTTTCCCTGAAAAATCTAATTCGCCCGAAACTACTTTGCCTGTGGTGCTGTGCTAGCTGAAAAGTAGGATAGGACTTCGTTTTACCAGTACTTGGTCTAACCTGGACAGGGTTCGAACCCAGCTTATCAGTGACGTGCGCTCTGTTCGATTAGGCCACTCTCGGTTTTGCAACAAAGTTATACACAAGTTACTTAACCACGCGTCTTCAACCTTTTTGGGCAGAGGGCCGTAAAACCAAAGTAGTGAAGGGCAGAAGGCCGCACCCAAACTAAGACAGTAAATTCCGAAAAAAGCAGTCAGCTTGTACAAAATGCCAGAAGAAATATATTAAAATTGAATAAAATTTTAGTGCAGAACATATTTTTCTTGCCAGCAAACACCAAAAATGACTAATTGTGAGAAAAAACGATGTATCTAAAATGAATGAAAATCATATTAAAATTACGAAATCGTTTGATCGCTGGCAATGCGAAATTTATGGCATCTCGCGCCGGATTGTAACGTACACTTGATATGACTGCGCAGCCGCGCAATTCCGTTTAGCAGGCCACAGTTGGCATTTGATCCAAGCCAGTGGTTTTCAACCTGGTTTGTACCGAGACCCATTGCAGCAACCCAATATAACCTAATGACCTATGACCGTGACTGTTTTCGTCCAATCGCAATGAAAGTGTTAGGACTGGTTTCTAGCAGGCATAATTCAAGAACTTGCCCGTTTCTACTTAGGGCTCCTCTAAAAAAGGTCCCTGGCCCCCCACAAGGGTTGCGACTCAGGTTGAAAACTACTGATCTAATCTGTAAAAACAGACCAGTCACCATTTCCGCGGCCTGAAGACTGCACGTACACTACGACCTTAAATTCCCAAGCAGGTAGTAATACAACTTCGCATCAAAGAACAATTTGAAAAAAGAGTACGAGAGGTTCCACTCCCGTCCCATGCTTTAAAAGTAAACACATCAGGTTGACAGATAACTAAATTTAGAGCATATTACTCACATTTGAAAAGTTGCAAAGACATCTCGTTGAATTGAGAGCTGTTTAATATTCTGCGAACGGGCAGTACAAGATTTCTACAGAGCATTAACTGCGCGCACGTTTCGATCCACTTCCGTGCGTCCTCAGTAGGTTCGTGCTCAAGCAGCTCGGTGAGAATTTGTTCCAGAACCGATACTTCACTTCCTGCAACGCAATCGTGCGTGACAAAATCGCTCGTGGGTGAAGCACAGCGTGCAAGGCATCGCCAGTACAGAAAGCATACGGCTTTCACATGGATAGACCCCTGCATATCGATAAAGCAAAAGGCAATATACCATCAAACACCTATGTTGCTTTTACTAGTCGAGCAGCATCAACACTTCCGCATAGACTGTGAGAAAGAAGTGTGACGCGTGCACAGTGCACACGCTGCCGAATGACAATATTAACTAACCGCTTCTGCAACCAAAGTTGTAACAATACAAGGAGGGCGACGGGAAGGATTTTTTCCAGGTGGTAGCTAACAGTGATGAAATTTCTTTTCACCACCTCGAAACTAAGCGAAAAGTTTTTCTACTAAAAAGTTAGTAGAAAAATATCAAATTTCAAAATCCAGGGGAGGCAAAACCCCTGCATCCCCTTCGCCCGTGCACAAGGAGTATTTCCGGAGAGATCGCCCGTGCACAAGGAGTATTTCCGGAGAGATCGCCCGTGCACAAGGAGTATTTCCGGAGAGATCCAAGTAACCATTTCAGTCCCTGGCACCAATCATTATATCGGTACTCACCAGCGCAGTAACCGATAGGAATCGCTTCCACGCATTTCAACGCGCTGCCGTAGAAGCGCCCCACCCAACATTTCTGGGCGGCGGTTTCCAACAAGCCGCATAGCAACTGACTCTCGAATGCGTTCGCCACGCAGAACTTGCTTTTCACGAAGAAATCTGCGCATAGAGGTGCGTTAGACCAAACAGTGCAACCTAGACGAAAGGAGATCACACAATCGCTGCAAGCACAATAATCAGACTCCAGCCTTGCCAACAAACACAAAAATTACTGGCAAGGTGGCTGCAAACAGGAGTATTTTGAAGCTTTCCTTAGCGTTCAGGAGCGAAACGTGGTTCGTCGGCCAAAATAGGGATCGTCACCGATGCTACGTGACACAGTGCGCCGTGTGTTGAATTGCAAACATTCATTGTAAACCGGTGGTGGGGATCCTGCGGCCCGCGTGAACATTTGATACGGCCCGCATCGGAATTTTCGTTGCCAAGTTAGAGTCCCGTCGAAACGAAGCTCCATGATAAGTAGGTATTACTTAGACAGTAAGTCAAGACAGTCACTCTTCCTCATAGTTAGATAAAGATAGGATTTTATAGGATAAATTTAATTGACTTTGCGGGGCGCTGGCGATAATGCACAATTCATGCGGCCCGTGGTAGTAGTTGGGTTCCCCACCCCTGTTGTACATGAATGCAACAGCTCACAGCTTTCACGTAGAAGCCAGAACACACCAAATATTCCAAAAACAACCGTTAAGTACATTTTTGCCAGTCATAGTCGAATCGCATGTTTATACAGAACATGGGACAATGATGCGACAACGGAGAAAATTTTCAGATTTTCAAGTATCTCGAAGAGGGCGATCACACCATCAGCCCAATGTTCAAAGTGTCAATCCGCAACTCAATGTTGGCAGTTCATAATTTTCAGCTGGAAATGCGGGTCAACGCATTATAAGCAAACTCGCAAAGTGAACTGGCGTTTCACGCACAAACTTCAAGTGCATGCAAACCATAAGCCATTTGTGCGGCAGAGATGAAGTCTTCTTTTTGTATGCAGACTTGCAGGACTCTCACTCCGGTTGACGGCCTGGAGGAGATCTGACCAGTATTGACCGCGCGGCAGCCAGTGAAATCCATTTTCAAACATAACATGAGCACGATAACTTCGTAAGCCTGTAAAATAGATTCACTCAAAGGAGAAAACCAAAGAAAATACTGAGTCAAAATTGCAGCACAATCTTTCCATTGTGGATTGTAGTGTTCATGAAGTGTTTTGTCATCACAGATCGAAGCTCGCTTTTAACGTTCCCATGCTATTGATAACAACAAATGATTCTTGATGTGTTTCCAGGCAGCCATCAACGTGAGACCAAGTTTTTTTCTCCAAGTCACGTACTTAGATGATTATGCACTATCTACAACGAAAAATGGGTGAACAATGACGACAGTTTGTGGCTAACCCGAAGGCACTTTAAAGTGCCTCCAAAAACAAATTAAGCATATTATCACTAACCAGCGCACTGCACATGTAGGCTAAACAGCTAACTTTATCAACCAAAGTACTTATCTCCCCCAACATGTTTTACAATATATTGTACTCCGTTTGGAGTGCCACGAGTGGTCTGGGACGTCCTTTCGTCAAGTTAACTAGTCAATGGACAACACCGCGCTCCAAGCTTTCCTTTGCACTCATCCATTAACGCCGAGCACAAAGCTGGACAAGCATCAAGCACCATTTCTCAAGTCATCGGTAAGACCCGACCGAGCGTCAAACCCAGCCTGCTAGCTTCAGAGCGTGTCGCATCTGCCGCTTCGTGTTGGTCGATGTATTAGGTTTGGAAGTGAGTGCACCATTGCGACGAATTAGATAACTTGAGTTTTCAGTTTGTTTGTCACCAAAAGCTACAACTGTAATAGCTCTAGTAGTTTGTTCTGTGTTGATCTGTTCAACTAGCCTAGGCCTACTATAAGTGTGACTGGTACAGTATGAATGTACTTCTGACTCCGTTTCAAGCTCTCAAGGGCCGGTTTACACTGGGGCCGAGGAAGGCTGATTCAAGCCAAGCTGAGCGAGGTGTGTGGTGAAGCGGATGAAAATAATGGATCATTACATAACACAGTAAGAATACAGAAAAAAGGACTATTTCAATTCGATTTTACTGCAGCTTTATCACCAACTTTCAATTCATTTCAGATTTCGCGCCACGCAATCTCTTTCACTTTTTCATCACTGTAATTTGGTAGCCTGCGATAAAAATCTTTGACATACGTTACACGAGGCTAATTAGTTGCTCATTAAAATCCGACATGCTTCTGGCAGCTAAAGGCCGGTTTAAACTAGGGCTGAGGACATGCAAAACTTTTTACGTCGGGATGCTCTGCAAGCGAAGTTCGACGTGCAACCCCCGTTTATCTGGTTGCTTGCTGTAAATAAACTGATATCTGCAACGATTGGCCGTTGTGACAAAAAAGCAACTGCTACTGTTACTGCTGTGACTCCTCTCTCTCTCTCTATGGCCTTTCGTGTCGTGTCCGACGATCAATTCGGCGACGATTGCAGTCTGTGATGTACATTTGGATCGAATATGCTCGTCTGTCTTGCAGAAGGGAGCGCCAGGGAGCACGCTCCAGTGTCAATTGTTCCCAGTTTTCTGTATTTATGTTGAGTGCCTTTAAATCTCTTTTCAGTACGTCCTTGTAGCGGAGTTTGGGACGACCGACAGGTTGTCCTTCGGATGTAGCGGAGTTTGGGGCGACCGACAGGTTGTCCATACAAGATGTCCTTCGGAAGTCGACCATCTTCCATTCTGCACACATGGCCTCTCCAGCGTAGTCGATATATTCTAAGGAGAGAGAATATATCGGGAGCACCAGTTATCTCCATAATTGTAGTATTTGGTATACGGTCACGCCAAGAGACACCGAGGATGGATCGTATGCAGCGAAAATGGAATGCACTGCTGTGACACTGGCACTTAAAAAGGTGCTCACATGCAAAAAGGCGTAGGTAGCCTACTGGGCAAATCCTATTCTGCAGCGCAGACTTTTGAGTCTTCTTTTGAGCCAGTTCTTCCAACAACTGCATGGCCCAACTAGATCTCGGGGCTGGTGTTGAGCGCCCATTCGATTGTCTCTCATCGTCCAGAGCCGTCGGGCCGTGCAGTCCATTAGGAGGTCGATGGATTGGACATCGGAGGACAACATGGTCGACGGTTTGTTCTTCTGCGCCACACACACAGGCCGCAGAGGAGGCCATACCCCATTTGTACAAGCAGGAACGGAAACGCCCGACACCAGTGCGGAGACAGTTAAGCCGGACCCAGGTTCTCCTTGGGAGGGTCACTCCGGGGGTTGGGTGTCGGGGATGAAAATGCGGGTCTTGTGGGGTTGTCCGCCCACTCCGCATTTCATTGGTGATCCGTCCAGTTTTGAGTCTGATCAGCCATGAAACCTACCTGATGACAGTGCTGTAGGCAAACCGCAATTTGATTCATATTTCAAAAGCAATGAGAAAAGGATACCGTATGATTGGCTACTTAATCACTGTAGCCTACTACTGTATTCGGGTGATATCAATATCAGCACTGACTATACTATCCTACTGCACTCTGTTGGTACTTTTTAAACTACAGTAGCCTCGGACTAATTCATAGACAATACACCAGACCTACCATTTCACTGCCCGTACAAACCCTATGCTACTGCTCTTCCTCACTGAAATGTTGTGCAAGCGCCTAAAAACACCACCTTCCTGAATTATACTCACGGAGTGCCTCAACACCGTCCCTGCTCAAGCCGAGATTCGGGCTGGGCTCGGCTGAACAGTTCCCTACCAGGCGTTAAAATTTTTGGGCTGAAACGGGCTGGCGCAGGATGAGCAGGGGGGGGAACTTTCGTCATAACAGAACAAACCAGTTTTCAAGCTTTGTTCAGCCTCCCTCAGCCCTAGTGTAAACCGGCCTTTTGTTGTCAGAAGCATGTCGGATTTTAATGAGCAACTAATTAGCCTCGTGCAACGTATGCCAGACATTTTTGATTGCAGGCTACCACAATAATGAAAAATTGAAAGAGAATGCATAGTGGGAAATCTCAAATGAATTGAAAGTTGATGATAAGTTGTAGTAAAATTGAATTGCAATAGCCCTTTTTCCTGTGTTCTTACTGTGTTATATAATGATGCATTATTTTCATCCAGAATTTTCTCAGCAGAAAAGTATAAATTAACAAAGTAACAGAGTTAGGGAAAACTTAGTAAAAAACCTAATCCATATGGCAATCTTCTCTAAATAATACCGATATTCCGTCTGTAAACCCAGTTCGAAAGTTGGATAGTTTCAAAACTGCTTTATTCAAATTTAGTTTTGAAGGTTCACTACGAAACCTTCCATTCAGCAGCAAGCAAACAAGTCAATCTTAGTAGAAAATTGAGCATCTCAGCCATATCAATGCCATGTCAAAAATATAACAATCAAAACTTACAGAATCCACATCGAGTTCAGAGATCAAAGACAGCGCCATTCTGGCAAGAAACCTTTTCAGCACCGGTAGCTTCCCCGGACCTGAAAATAAGAGTCGGAAACTTTGTATCGTATATACATATATGTATATATCTGTTTGCTAGAAGTAAGGTTTGTTTTAGTGGCGATCGTAGCAGAGACAGGAAAAGACTGCCTTGGCCATACATATGCCGAGCCAACTTTCGGACTAGATGCTTCGTTGGATGGCAAGTACCTGAAAGACTTGCCATCACACAGTTGGCCCGAATTGCTCAGCAGCAAAAGGCGAATGTTGCAAATTGAGGCAATTTTTTGACAAATTTCTTTTCTCAAACAAATTCGAGCGACTTTTAGGAAGTCAGGCTTACACAGGTGAAGTAAGCTCATTTTGGTATTTTCTCAGCCATAATGTGAGCAGAAAATGCTGCCGCGAAAACAGGGATCGTGAAAAAGCAGGACAAAGGGACACGCACTGCTGCGTAGGGTTGAATTCTTTTCTTGAGAGTTTCGTAGGCGTGCTTCTACAGCCAGCGCCCCAAACCATGATGATGCTTAATTTTACACAAACAAGGTGCCTATTTCTCCAATTTGTTCTACCTAGCATGACAAAGATCTTCACGAGACAGCTCTCAAGCGGTGAGTTGCAGCTGCCGACATGCGCTTGATACATTATACAGTCTCGTACAGTACACGCTTCCAACATCGGCAGATTGCATTGCGTCATACATGCAAGCAAGCCAACAATAGCAACGTTTCAACGCGTGAAACCTTTAACGTGACACGATTTAAAGCCCTCTCGCCAGCAACATTCTACCTCATCAAACCACACAATGAACGAAAAAGTTTCGTGCAAAACAGAAAACAACGTTAAATATCTTTCTGAATTGGATGAACGCAGAATAGGCATCGTTTGAAAGTCTACGCACAAGTACCTATCCCAGCACTAACTGGGCTTCCGCTCTCTTCAACATCGAACACACCAGCTACACAGAGCACATGTTTAATGCGTTATCGTGAACTAGATTAACACCTCAAGTGCGAAAATATGCAGAATATTTTGATCACAACGCGAGTGCTGTACATCGAAACTATTTGCGATCTTGCTTTGACAACTTTAGAACAAGCCTACCGCCATCAGCTGGATCAAGGAACTGTACATCAAAATTGCGTGCACTTAAATGGATCTCTATTATCAGTAACGGCAGGGGCGGCTCGTCTAGACGGGCTGCAGCCCTCCCTGAAAAATGTAAGGCAAAAGATTCCGCCAAACGGCCAAACTCGCCTTAAGTTTGGATTTAG
>JGI24021J15306_10001166_pt1 | contig 24637 bp, 20 predicted proteins | sample Ectturendosymbi1_FD_15306 | JGI IMG/M metagenome (IMG submission 15306) | reverse complement strand
CATAACTTTTGAACCAGAAACGCTAGAAAGTTGATCAATGGCTCAAAAGACTCGGACTCGATCCTAGTTTCCAATGAAAACTTCAGCGAAACACTTTGGCCTAGCGGTTGAGCCCTAGGCCAGGCAACATGAGCCAAAATGACCCCAAAACTACTTCACTTATGACACACTCACAAAAAATCCGCACCCCCCCAACCTCCCAATTTTTTTCGAGTGCAATCTACTAGACTGGCCGCTCTGTTTTAGCCCTTGAACAGCTCTGTAGCGCAATCGGCAGAGCTAGGGCGCTGGTAGGGCAACCGAAAACTGCTGTTTTTTAGGCCAAAATCAAAGTACGAATATATTGTACGACGGCTCTCAAAGTGTTAATGACTGAAAAAATTAAGTTAATTTGGTCCTATTGTCTTTTTCCAGTGATAAAAAATATCCAAAAACAAAAAATGGCAGATGCTTTTAAGCTAATTTGGAAAAATGGCTTAAATGTCTCAGCAAAAAAACAGGTGCAAACACTTATAGTAATCTTGATTTTTGCGAATTCAGTTCAGATTCTTTCAAGGTTTTGTCAATACTATTTGCTATCTAATGAACTGAGTCAACCAAGGAGCTAAGTAACAAAGCCTTGTTTCATAGAGACAACAAGAAATTGTTTCAAGATATAAACAAAATGAATATGATTGTATAATCAGAAAATGCAAAATTAGATTTAGCTTGGGTATTGGAAGCTATGACTTGATACGTCATTGTGAAATTCAGCAAAAAATACCAAATTACTTGTTTGGCATGTTTCCAAACGTTTTTGTTTATCAGCGAGTGAAACGAATTGTTCTTGCTCAGTGACTTATGAAAGAAAACTTGGCAAGAAGTTACCTCTGCCCTGATGCACCAACCCTAGAGGAAGTCAAGTTTACAAAGTGCAACTTTCTTCTTTGTGTACATCATCAGTTTTTGCCACCCAGCAAAATGTTTTGACTTTTTCAAATCTAGCTTTATATGCTGTTTTAGTAGTTTATTGGTGATGAAGGAAAGTCTGCTGGGACACTGAAAAAAGACAATGTTTATTGTGTCAGGTGTCCCTAGAAAAACTAACAATCAAGCACATTAACAGTCAATGAAAAGGTCATGTGAAAAGGGATAACAAGTGATGCAGTCAAAGAAAGATGTTTGCAGGATGATCCACACAGTTGTGCAGCGGTTGCTAGGTTGCAATGCTCAGTTAAATGTTGTTAATGTCATGTAAAAGCATCTGTGCACTTCTGCAAAGGAAGGTTCTATTGTACATGAGATATCAAACTAATTTTGACTGTTGTCTGTGTTAGCTGGTGCGCTCCTGTTGAATTTTAGTAGTTTTGGTCTTCCCAGCTTGGCACAATATTATATTTTTGCATATTAGGAATATTATGCCTTTCAGGTGTGTTTTCAAACTTGCTGCATTGAAATGTAAACACTGTTCTGGAGTTGGTTTGCTGTAGTTACCCATATGTTTCATTGCAAGCTGAGTATGATTTAAATGTCCACTTTAGTTTGCCCCTAGTTTGGGACATTAAGGTGAATGTATAAAATCTTAGAAAAGATGTTGTCCAATAAATCAGTGTGAGGTATTTTTAAATCAAAACATCAAGTATCTTGAAACGTGTGGTTGATGTTGATGCAACAAACACACATTCTTAGATATATCTATATTACATTTTGTAAAATTCCATAGCCATTTAAATACGTGTGTACCTGTTGCCAAAGCTGGCATGCATACCTTAATATCCATTAGGTAATGAACACGAATAAAGTATTTCTTACCTTTTAAGTATAGAGTGTTTGCAACATAGGTGAGTGACATCACTTACCTCTAAATGAAATGGTCATCCTTGAAGGAGGCGTGAAACACAAGATCTGGGCTACTCAATTACTTTAAGAAATGTCCAGTTTCAAATGTGAATTTTTTGAGGTCTGGTCACTCCCATTAAATCATGCAAATGTGACATGTCTTGGATTTTTCTAACAAAAAACATAATATGAGAATTTAATACGATTGTACTGTATATGGATATACAAAATCCAGTAAATGGACACAGATATTAACAAACACTGTCAGTGTTATTTATTGTTCTGCTAGTGGGAGCAATGGCATTTTGTGCTTCTTGGCAGTTACCTAATTTTTGTTCCAAGATAGTGACAGTGAATAGAATGTGATGGTCAAGGTTTTATTCACGATACAAATGCGATATGAGCTTTTTTAACAGTGCGGACTGTCAGCAGTCAGTGGCGTAACTAGATGTTTAGACCAGGAGGAAAAACGTAGCTGAAAAAGGTCCACTGCCCACTGTAGGGGGTTGCTAGCAACACTCAGAAAAACACTGAGAAATGACAGTGAATCCAGATGTGTATGGCTATACTAAAACCCTAAATCACTAACCAATACTCTGAAAAATGCAAAAAAACTACTAAAACTGAAGTATAAGCCAAGTAGGGGCTTGAGTTTTACATTTACTGTAGCTGGCAGGAGGGGACAATACGCCCCTCCAGCAATAGCAGGTAGACCCAAACACCGTAAGAATTTCCACTGACTATTTGTGAAGAGTGCAAAAAATTTGAGATACCTTCCTTTGACAAGTTCTCAGGTGTGCCATCAAAAAATATTTCTTTGACTGCTACATTCTATTAGAATTCAATAAATTCCAGTTGAGTTTTGGCTGCGTCCACACCAAAGTGTCAAGCTGCTGGAGCTCCGCTCCGCCACTTTCATCAGTGAATGCAGTCAATGATGGGTCGTTGCCTACAAATATAAGCGAAGATGCCCAGCAGAGCTCCGGTACCTATAAGAATTTCCACTTCATCTTCAGTGCACACATGTGCATGTGTCTTTTTGCTTCAGTTGAGAATTCGGTAATGTCTGTCACTGAGAAGGGTTTTGAGGAAAGAGCAGCAACTGTTTTCAAAAAGAAAGTTGCCAAACTGTTCGACAATATTGGTAATCAACTTTTCAATAAGTTGAATAAATCTGGAATCTTCTTGCTTTTATTTTCCACAAATACTTCAGAAAATGACTAAGTTCGTTTTGAATGACTTGTTTGAAGATATTAAACTTTTTCTGGAAAGGGCAAGTAGTAGTGATCAAATCAAGATAGTAGGCTATGTTTTTCTCCTTGAAGTTTTACATTCAAGTCGTTGAGGTGTTAAACTATGTCAGCCAAAAATTCAACAGTTTCCCTTTCTTTATGATTGCCTAAAAAGCTGAAAATGCCTTAGCTTTTCTTGACATTTTGTTGAGTTCCCACAAAAAAAATGAAAATATTTCCTAAAGGACCAAAATCTCTGAAACTCTTCCCTTACTCAAGCATCTTTCATAACTGTGCACAAATAAATTTGTATAGGTAACTGTATTGTTTTCAAGAAAGAAAAGGTTTNGTTGCTATATTCTAGCCTTGAATCCAGTATTTTCACCAGGATAGACATTGNAGTGACGAGCTATTGAACAATTATGACAAAACAATTANTTCGAACCAAAAAANCGTAGCTTGCCCAACTCAGATGTGCACTGCAATTTAGCTGAAGAACAGCATGATTGACAATCACACAGTTGGCGAGCNGCCAAAAGCGCAAAATTTTGGGATAAAAACTTCTGGGTGTAGAATACACCTTTGAGAGGGTGGCGAGGTCCAGCCGTTGCCATCCAAAGGTCTGGATTCGGACAGCGGTCTGACATTTGAGTAGCCCTGCACTAGAGCAAGATTTTCATTTATTTGGCACAGTGTAAAATGCACCATTGAATTATTCATTTGGTAGTTGGTGGTTTACATAGTGTTGTTGTGCTGTTAGGAATGTTTCATGTTCAGAAAGATCGTTATGGCATGTGTGCTGAAGGCATCATGGACCATTCCTGTTGTGGCCAAACACACATGTATATCATCAAGAAACATGAGGTGATTTAGAAACACAGTTCCAACTGTAGATAGTATTTTGGTTGAATGGAGACATTAATGAAGATACATAGCAGACAATAGACTCGGTGCTCCTCCTTGCCTGGCCACATGAGTGGAGGCCAAGAGGCAAGTATTTTGCCCCAATTTTTGTGGCTTGATTCCAACACCAGCACACACATTCAAATAGGTTCTGTGAAATGCCTCAGCTGCTTCTGAAAATGATGTGATTCTATCACCTGGTTGATAATGATATCAATTCAATACACGAAGTTTATCATGCTGTCAATCCATAAACTGCCAAATATAAAATTTAAAAAACTAAACGACTTGATGCACTTGGACTATCACATGGTGATTGTAAAGCTTGGTAACTAACATATTTTGTGGGCAAGTGTGATGAAGCAAGTATATACCAATGGTTTAACCTACAATTTGCTGCTGCACATGACTTTTTTTCTTGGTTAACCAGAGTAAATATTATGCTTGACCATTGAACAAAAATCTTTTGAAATTTTCCGGTACATTATCAAGCTAGAGTTGGCATACTGGAACCTGCTTGCTAGTGGTTTGGCCTGCTGCATAATTGAGAAATTTGCACCAATGAACGATTTTTAAGTAAGGCTGCAGCATCTATTTGAAAGTGGTTTTCTGATTACTGTCTGAGACTGATATAACCAGTGATACTGTTTCCACAGTAGAAAGATCCTTACTAATGTGATAAAATTTGCAGATCCCGAGTTTAAGCAGGAAGGATTCAAGAAATATTTTCCAGAGTATAAAATTGTTTTACTAAGAATTGCATAGCCATTGCATATGATGCTTATATGAATTTTATTATGCCTTTGGTCTTGTGTTTCCTTGCACTAAGTTTGCTTTTTGGATGGTGTTTCTCAAGAATTGAATTGAACAATGTGTTTTCACTGCTTGTTTGCTTTTCAGCACCTCTGCACAACTTTTCTGCTGTGAATGTTTGTCAACTTATTTTTACCTTGCACATATACACAAGTTTATTTTAAAGGATGAAAAGGTAAGAGTTGCATAGGTCTTAAGTGTTGCATACAATCGCTAATTTTTGTTACGTTTTTAGTGCATTATGTGGGTGCAGCCTTACCGTAGAGATTTACCGTTATGTTTGTTTTTTTTTATCCTGCAGAACTCCGTTTCTGTGGCATTCGAATGGTATTTCACCTTCTAATTCAAGCAATATGCCTGCCAACACGCCACTCAGCAGTTTGCTGGATGCACAACCATTTCGTCCGCAAGCCTCTGCTTTGGGCAGTAAGACGACGCACCGATGTTTGTTCATGAATAAATAATTTAGTACTGTAGGAGTCGCCCACGATACGCAATTCCAGTCCCTTGCATCTGACGTAAATTTTCTCTCGTACGACTTTTTAGAATTTCTTTTGCTCGTTCCGCGATATTGAAGTTTTTTGGCGTTCCATTCCAGTAAGTTTAATGGCTAAGGCAGTGGTTCCTTAACGTGGCGTCAATTTACCTCTGGGGGTAAATTTCATCTTCTAAGGGGGTAAATTTACTGAATCTTAAATTGCAGCCAATGTAAATTTTTATAAATCGTTCTAAACTGTAAGAAATTTCGTATTTTCAATGAATGCCCACCATTGAGTGTATTGGGGGTAAATTTGGTAATCTTGTTCGATAAAAGGGTGAGATATGTGAGAAAGGTTAAGAACCACTGNGCTAAGGATTGCCTTGGTGCTGAAAGTGCTGCTTTTCTGGGAAATTAACTCTGCACGCTGTGGTTTTGCTTCGATCTCGTTATACNGTGGTGACCTGATGCGATTGGTGTTGACAGATCCAAGCTACCTTTCCCTATCAGAGCAACAAAAAGTTCTCGTCACTGGTGGGATTGCTGCTTTGCAGCAGCATCAACAGGAAGCCAAGGAAAGACAAGTAAACTGCTGTTTTAGTACAATTGGGTTAGCTTTCTACATCTGTACACCAGTTTGCCGGTTGGCACTTTAATGTAGTAACTAGACTAATTTTTGACACAACTCTGCCAACTAGCAGGTTGTCTTCTATCTAGCGAGCAAAATGATTTCCAATGGAAGTGTGCTTGCTGTGTAAAGCAAATTTATGATCACTCACAACTATTGGAAATAACGCCATTTTTGTGCACTTGGCAATAACAATCATTTTTTGTAGATGATTAATCGGCGCTCTCTGACACGAACCGCAAGTTGCGGTATTTTTCCCCAAAGTGCTGCAATTCGCCCTTCAGCCCTAAATCAACATAGAGCGTTGCAGGTAAGTGGTGTGGTATGAGCAGAAGTGCAATAGGGAAGGTATCAGGTTGTTTTAAAAATCTCGCTTAACTTTTTTTCATTTTCAGCGATCCTCTAGCTTCGATTCAAATCCTGTTTTGAACTTTCCGCCGTTTTCGAACCCGCCAACTATGGCTGGTTCACCATCGCCAAGTACTTTGTCTCCGGCATCCACCCCAGGCCTCAGCAACGGATATCGCAGTCGGGAAACTGGCATAATCGAGAAACTTCTTGTTTCGTACGGGTTCATTAAATGTGCCGATCGAGAAGGCAGGCTCTTCTTTCATTACAGCCAGTTCCATGGAGAAGCACAAAATTTACATGCTAACGGTAGGTAAAACGTTGCAGTGAAATTGTGTTAAAGTGGCTACCAGAGCGTGTATAATTCGTATCGCGAGAAGCCGACCAAACTTATCTCGTTTGAATTCGTTGGGCCCAAACCGAGTAGACATACAAAGCAACCGTAGTTTGTCTTCTGTTTTGCTGTACACCCATATGACAGCCGAAGTATGCGATTTGTTTGCTTTCATTTTCGGGTTAGTAGGAAGTGCATACGGGCCTGGATATTCTGTTCTCAAATTAAATGGCCCAATTACCGGTAAAGTTATTGTACTGGAGTTTCTGCTGGCGGATTTCGTGGCAACCTGTGCGGACATGTTAGTGAGAGCACCTTCCGACGCGGAGTTGCTAGTTACCATTTTACCAACTTGTGATTTTGACTTTTTTTGCAAAATGAATTTGCGAAACTGTAACTTGTTACTCAGGCTCCTTGCGCTTATTTAATTTTGTGTTGTTTTCGCAACGACTTATCAAAAATTGTCCTTTGAAAGAGATTTTTTTTGTATAAACTTGCGAAAGACATTTTTCGAAATCGAGAGATTTGATTAGGGAATTAGGTAAATTTACATTCGTTGTTTCCTTTCTGTCAATCATGACAAGCCATTTTTTAACGAGTCTCCGTTTGGTGAGAGTTCTCACAGCTTGCACAAATGTTGTATTTTCACTTTTCAAGTGATAATTTTTCTAGCCGTTGTTCCATGTGCGATGCATTCCGTTAAGACGGCGAATTTCTTTTTTTACATAAAGATGAAGTTGAGTTTGAGGTTTCCATGGACACCAGGACTGGAAAGCCAGTTGCCGTGCAAGTAGTGCAGCTGCAGAAAGGCACCGTTGTATTTGAAGTACTGAGCGAAGACCGCATTCTTGGCGAAGTAACTAACCCAGCTCCCCCCCTGTCCTTAGTTCCTGGTCAGGGTTCATTCAATGCCATACCGGGAGGTACAACGGGCGTTGCTGGACATGGGTATAAGCCCAGTGAGAAGGGCGAACCTATCGTTTCCGGGAAACTTGGATGCTTGTCTTACGAAAGATTGGGGGTGAGCCTTGCGGTTGTTCGATAGCAGTTAAGAAGTTTGTCTATCGTGTACATCAGTTTTCTTGGAACACTCATTTGCTACTGCCAACATATCACCTCAACATTGCTTTTTAATGCGATTTTCCTTTGCATAAATCGTTAAATTTCAACTCGTTCGGTAAACTGTTTCGGACGTAGTAATTCAATAATGAACTATCAAGGACTGTTGCTTCCTTTCTGCAGGAGTTCTTTTTCTTACATTACTCAGCCAATGATTTGACAAACCCTAATCTGATTCTGCAGCCTGGCGACAAAGTTTCCTTCAACATTGCAACAGAGAAGAGGTGTGCATTTCCAAATTCTAATTTTTTTTAAGCGTTATCGTTCAGGTTGTGGTTACTCGCCAAACCTTTGTTTCCATACGTATTCGTTCGCCAAATGTTTCCATACGTAATTATTTATATCTTGTCAATTCAGATTTGGTCGCTGTGGTAGCTACTGTACGTTGCTCATTGCTACTTGCATTCGCTTAGCAGTCATTGTGTCCACTCATGGCAAATGTGTTCTGTTTTGCGCAGAGTGGGAGATGACGAACTTCCTGATGGGTTTGTGCGTGTAGAGCGTGTTGGTGGTTTTTGTGTTCTGTTAATTGCGTGTCTGGTTCGAGCAAAAACAAAACTCTGCTGAAGTGAGATACTCGTCCAAAGTTTGTACGCCCGTTAAATAACCGCGGATGTGCGAAAACTTTCGGCGTGCGTCGTTCGCCTAGTGATTGGCTCCTGCTTTTGCAGTGCTTTGGTGGTGACTAACCGCGCGTGTGTTAAACGTTTTGCAATGACAACATGCCATCCTTTGCGACTAATGTATGGTCATGTGTGCGAAAAAGCAACCGCGCGATTACCGCCGCAACTCGGAGATCAATTAACGGTGGCCTCGGAAAGTGCACAAAAGTAGTTGCGAACGTCGTCTCGCTTCGTGTGGTACAGCTTGGTTGTTATACATTTTGTTACGCAGTCTTGGTGTGAGTGTTTTATCACCGTTGTCTGCGCAACCATGTCAAGCGCAGCCGAGCCTGACGCCTGTTTTGTGACATCACAGAACGGGCGTGATGCGAGCGAGGAAGATCACTCTTGTCGAGAGAGCTCCACCCAAACGCTTCACGGGAATAGTTACCGCCATGAAGGACTCGTTCGGCTTCATTGAACGTTCCGACTTAGTTAAAGAGGTGAGTTAGTAGCTCGTTACTCGATTTTAAAATCTCTTTTCCGCTTCGTCCGTTGTCACGCTTTACATTCTCTCGAAAGCCCAGCAGGCTCAATTTTACCTGTGTAGTTATTGACTTCTGAGTAAGTCAATGATTTAGAGCATCTTATTGCAAGTGTTGGCCAACCGTGAAGGATGTGTGTTCGCTACTGCCAGCGCTATATGGCAATTTACGTGTTGTACAAATTAGCACTCTGTCACTGCAAAAACTCCACTTCTGCTTTATTAATGTGCGGCGCTTTGCGACAGACAATGAAACAACCACGGGCATGCTGTGGCTTGACATGACTATTGTTTTGTCTTTGTACAGTTGCAACGCCAGGACTAACGTTTTATGCCCGGTTGGCGTAATGTCTGCAACATGTCCCAGGAGCTATCTGTTTTATTTTGTGTTGGTCTTTGCGGAGAGTTAGTGGGGCATAATGCAACAATAATTTTTTAGCCCTCAATGAAATTGTTCTCAATTTTGCTTTGCATCAGTGATTACCTCATGCTTTCGACTGTATGTAATTGTACAGGTTGTGATTTTGTTTAATTTTTTGATTGATTTCCTTTGACGATGTTAAATGCAACACCGATTTAATTTCACAATCATTAACTGTACAGCATCCCGATGTTTGCCAAAGAGTGGAAACGTTGGCATTGTTACCAAGCCAGGGTTCTACGATCGTGCGTAAAAGAAAAAAAGCTCTGTGTACTTGGGTGTTGCACTTAGCGTTTGTTTTGAAAGTTAGTGTCGATCGACCAAGCGTGTAGAGTCGATCTGGTTACTCTTAATTGAACGAAACACCTAACTTGACCCCCGAAGTTTTGCCTGCAGTTGTGATTAAGATCTATGCGCACGCCGCAAGGGGTATATAAGCTACCTGTGCGTTAGACTATGAACGTTACGTTTCAATTCCATTTGCTCAAGAAGTGGAATACACTGCAGCAAAGCGAAGAGTTCCACACATCAGGAGTGACAATCCGCAGATTAAGCGATTTCGGTGTGCGGTTTTAATGTGCTTACTGGCAAATGTTTTCTTTTTTCGGGGGACGAGGAAAAGTCATGACAGAGCTTATAGGGAGCTTGCTTTCTACACATTTCTTTTGTTTGTTTAAAAATTCAATTTGCAAAAATCGTAATGAATTTCATATATGTGTATTAACTGGTATCGATTCATCCAGTTACAGCTTTATTCGCCTCTTATCCGTAGCTGGTGGCGGTTGCGCATATTCAATAGTATTCGAATAAAGTTTGCGCTTTGTTCCAATAAAGGCGTCAATTGTGGCTTTTTTGGGGTACAACGCTTGGATGTTGTGTCTGTTGTGAAAACATATTAGGAGTTCAGCAATTGCTGTCGTGTGTATTTAAAATGGTTATCTATCTAAACGTATCAGATAATACAATATTAAGTTTGAAACTAGCTGCTTTCAGACTCTTTTTTTGCATGATGTAAGTGAGCGGACTAAATGGCGGTTACTTTCTGCAGATTTTCTTTCACTACAGCGAAGTGTCTTCAAACGTTCCAGATCTTCACGTGAATGACCATGTCGAGTTCAGTATTCAGGAAAGAAATGTAAGGATCGTCTGTCATTTCGTTGGCTGCTCTATTGCTACGCCCCTTAATTCGGCATTATATGAAAAAATTTGCAGTGTCGACGTAAATCGTTCTTTATTTGTTTCTCCATACCTCGTTTGCTTGTCTAGGGCAAAGATGTGGCCACCGACATTCGTTTGCTTCCGCACGGCTCTGTTCAGCTCGAGCAAATATCCAACGAACTGTACGTTGGTACCATCGAAAAACCGCTTCCTGCCAAAGCGCCCAACAAAGTCATGAATGAGGTAAACACCACGGTGACTATTCTCGGTCTACCTTTGCGCGCGTGTGCGAAATGCCAAAGTCACTTTTAAAAGGAAAATGCGTACGGTCTGATTGAAGCTGTCCGGCCGCAGCAGTACTTCAAGTCGTTTGGTGGTATTTAGTGTGTATTCGCGTTTTATCACTGTATATGTGATGTCTTTGTGACTTGAGGTTGGGAATAGCTGCATCTCCCGTTGAAACTGTAACACCAAAAAAAGTTTCGTTGAGCATGTATGCAGTGAAATTGAAAGTAAGACGTCCCCATGAGAGGTTAATCGCAGTAGATTGCGAGTGACAGTGTTCTTCGTATATTTATTTTCATCGCTGAAAATGATTTGGTCAACATGTTGTAGCAAAGCGTTGTCGCAATCCAAAGACATCAATGTCGAGTGTTCTGTGAAGCACAGTAATGACTTAAGCGGATTTCTCTGTAGCCGTAGGTGACGCAGTGGAATCAATCAGCGAATTATTTTACCAGGAAATCGATTTAAAGGATTTTACGCGTCTTTAGTTCTGAAAATTGCAAGCAAAGCCATACGAGTTAAATGTGAAATCATTTCACCTGTAAGCCTTGGCTTGCAATTTTCAGGACTGCAGATGCGTAAAATACATGAAATCGATTTCCAAGTAAGATAATTTGCTTATTGATTCCACTGCATCACCTTCGTGGAGCCTCATTGTTATAATATGGATACGTGCAAGTCCGAAGCATCGCAAAATTATAAAAACGAAGCATGGCGGGCAGATTCTTCCAACTCGCAACGAGTCGAGAGTCTTCAATTATTATTACCAAAAGTCAATTTTTTGGTCATATCTCACGAACCGCACAAGCTACATCCAGATCATAGAGATTGTTTAAAACGTTGCTACATACCGCTTCTTATGGTGTTGCTTTTGCCCGTCTGTGATGACGTATTACGGTGGGAGACCCGATTTATGCCACTTTTGCAGTAACTTTTTCAAAAGGTGTGTGTAGCTAAAACTATACACCTCAGAAAAATTTTTTCTGCACAGTATATGTCACTCAGGCGGTGATATCTTTCAAATTTTTTTGTGTTAATTTTGTTTTTTCGCGTTCGGGGTGAAACGTCCAAAAATTTGGCATTTTTTGTTTTTGATGCTTCATTAGTCTTGCACAAATTATTAAAAAATAATCTAAACACGAAAATTAGTTTTTCAACAAATCACGTAGTACTAATGTTTTGAGCATGTGTACACATACAAACCACTGAAGATAAGAAAAAACATTCTGCAGATGAAATGTCAGTGCTGTGGAACTTAAAAATTTTGTCTCACTTTCGTTCTTTGGGATCTGGGGGGAAGAAAATTCAAACAACCAAATTAGGCTATGTAGCCTACAAAAAGAGACTAAGAACCATGTAGGCTAACCCTACCTGCACAAAGAGTAGGCCAGCCTATTGGTCTTAGTTGCAGAAGTATCGGGCCTGATTTGGTGCAGCTATCCTACCACCTACCCGCCACAAAGTAAACTACGAGGTTGGGCACAACCCAATCTTCACGACAAATTCAATCATTTCTGGGCTGGCCACGAAATGCTAAAAGCAACTAGACCCACGAAAATAAAGCTTGGTTTTCACAGGGCCCGCAGTTTCCAAGATACTTTTTACCAAAGAAATCAAACAACATTGTTTTCTATATGTAACGAAATAGAACACTTGATTGCAATCAGTTTTTGCATTCCGGAATAGGCACAAATCATAATTTTGTGGTGGCACAGTATCAAGTTTCGACGGATTTTTCTCGTGCTTTCCTATGGCGCACTCAAAATCGACCTTGGGGCAACGGCTTTTGATGTCACACACATTAGTTTTAATCAACCTTTTTTTAAAAGCATTCCCCAGCAGAGGCTAGACTTCATCATATTTTGAAATCAGATCTCAAATCTGACTTCAAGGTAAGCTTTCCCAGTCGGGAAATGGCTGAAACACCGATACAGTGAAATTAGGAAGTATATACTCGTTTTTTTGGAAACGGCTAACACTGTGCGAATAAAGGAAATGCAAAGATGAATCTTTTTGCCAGAAAGTATGTCCGAAGCCCCATCCAAAAGTGTTTTTGCTCCTTACCGCCAACGCTTCTTGAGTTATTGCCAATGTAATGGCGCAATACCTTACATTTTATATATTCGAACTTCGTAAAAGAATACGTTAATGAGCATCTGGTGTCGTAATAAATAGTGTGAGATATGTTGAACCGTGCGTGTCTGTTACGATTTACCGCAGCTTACCAGGCGACATACTGAAACATGAACACTTTAACAAGTGGGTTCGGTTTTGATCCGGACACAATGAACTTGCCACACCTCAATATGCAAAGTCTTTAATTTATTCCAAGCCCTTCATTTACAAACGGCAAGCTGCGTAACATTGTCCTGCGAAACACTTATTTGTCGCTACTTAAACGTGAACAAGTCCGTGTGCAGTCGTGATACTGTGTAAAATCTTGTTCTTCACATGCGACGCTTCCCTCTAGTCTAGCGCTAGCTACGTAAGCTACATGTGTCGGACGCGTACAATACGTTGTGATAATGAATCGCTGATTACTCAGTCACTTGCAGTACGTAGTAAGTAGTTTAGCGTGAAACGACGATACTTGGGGTAAGTTTGAGATTTACTCCGGATTTGTTAAAACTCCTTTGCAGTCGACCATAGCCGGCGGGGATGCCACGTCGCCGAATCAAAAAGACACCCTGACCTCAAACGGTTCGCCCCCTCAGCAGCCTTCGTTGTCACTAGCGGGCGTGCTCAGCTATGTGAACGCCAAGGGTGAAACGTGCAGAATCCGCTTTGGAGAGAAGGACCGGGCTGCCAATTGCTTACATACATTGCTGAAGGGCGACAAGGTGTGGTTTCTGCTCTAGTTATAATGTTTTGCTTGAAAGCAAGTGGCCAGAAAAAAATCTAATTGTGCTCGGCTGTTGTTCGCGCTATACTTGTTTCTGTGTCTTTTCAAAAGAATGAAACACAAAAAGCAACAAACCTTGATATAGCGCCAAGATGATTGCATCAAAAAATATTTGTCTTTGTCAACCTAGTGGTGGGAATATGAAGCAAAGGGCTTAAACAGGTACCAAGCGATTTTACGATTCACAGCCACTGAATAACTTAACTGCGACCACCATACCAAAAAGTTACGTTTCAGACTGAGTTCTCGCATTTTAGCAGACCTTCCTGCAAAGCATTTTGAAGCATTTTGCAACCTCATTCACCAACTTACGTGCCTGGGGTCAGGATGTCAGCGACCGAAGGTTAAGGCGCACAAGTACTCCGTGACTTACACCGCGAATCGCGAATTGGAAGACTACATATGCTACAAGCGTGATTAGACAGGGAAAAGCAGAAGCATTTATCATTAATAAAACCCCAACAGAAAGGAATGTTGCAGTAGCTCTGCTCCTTCAACAATCGTAGGTTTGCAAAGCGGCTTATGTGAAGTTTAAAGATATATTCCATCTAGATTTGGCGTATGATGTAATCAGGGTCAAATACGCCCGTTGTCGACGTGTACAGCGTTACTCTGATATAAGTAGACTTCGATTAGAACTCACGATCCCTCGAGCAATTATTGTCTACTGTAAATTAAAGTGCCAGGGTTCCCGCACATGTTATGCTCCTGAAAGTTTTGCAGAATGAGGAGGAGCTTTGTTTTGGAACAAGACACAAGAAATTGCGACATGCTCTCTTTGACCCGACTCCATCGTGATTTGCATCTTAAATATGCGCCATTCTTCTCTCAGCGCTTCGTACCTGTTTAAGCATTTTGCTTCACACTTAATCCGCATCTATCATTCTGTCACTGCTTCCTGCTTGCCAGGTATCATTCCTCACCATCACTGACAAGCGCAACGGACAGCAACGTGCTGCCGGCGTCACACTTCTATTGGAAGAAACCCTTGCCGTGAGTAAGGAGAAACGCGAACAGGTGAGTTGGTTGACGGGTCGCTTCATGCGCAATGATGCCATCGTTCGTTTCCAGGAAAGTTCGCTTTTAACCTTGAAAGATGAAACAAAGCGAATCTTACTACTTGTGTGACGCAGACCGCGACTTGACATCATCGAATTTGTTAATCTTTTGTCCTGATCAACGCTGCGTTTCGTTACGTGTTACTTCGTGCCAGTTGCAAGAGTCCCTTGGTTTTCTTTTGAACAGGGCATAGTAGCGGCTGTGAAAGAAGGTTTCGGGTTCATCAAGTGCGTCGAGCGCGATTCACGTCTGTTCTTCCACTGCTGCGAACTTCTCGACCCAACTCACCACGTGCGCATGTCCGATGAAGTCGAGTTCACTGTTTTGCTGGACCCTGTTGCTGAAAAACAAAGGTAGCCTGTTGGTTTGTGATGGCATTAGCTCCGGCATGCTGAAAATAAATATTGTGTTTACCAAATTTTTGGGATCTGATGCAAAAACCCCAACGGAAGAACAAGCTTTTTTCGCGTCGTTCGGAAGCCACGGTTTAGGTCGGTGAATTGTATAGTTGTACAGCTCTGCGGAAACATTCGTTCAAAGCACTTGGTGCCTTCAACCTTTTGCTGCCAAGAGAACATGCTTCGCTTTTTTGACAACTCGGATGGTTAATGCTGGAGCTGGCACAAACACTAGGCACTAGGGGATGCAGGGGATGTCATGCTTTCTGGTATTTGTCTTGTCCTTTCAAAAATATGCGCACCAGGATGATTCAGTTCGATACTAGGACTATGTGGCCTTAAGGAAATAATCGATTTCCGTGTCTGGTGTTGATTAAAAGCTGCCCCGCGACGTTTCTCAACATCACGCGTGGCGTTTCAATGTTTGCGGCAAAAGGGTGCGCAACCGAAAAAAATGCGCTGTGTTTATACAACCCTGCTATAGACTGTCGGCAGTTTGAAACCAGAGTTGTGGAGCTGGAGTCCAAGCAATTTAGGGTGGCTGGAGCCGGGCCACATTTTTTTAAAAATGGAAGAGCCGGAGTTTGAAATGTGGGTTCCTGTTCCACAGACAAAATTTGCGAGGCAAGCGAGTTGTACTGTACAAATACATGGTTTTTAGTTTTCAATGGACCAAATCGTTCCAGAGCCAGAGCCAAAAACTTCAAGCTGTAGCCGGAGACAAGTAATTCAGATGTCTGGAGGCGGAGCCTGAAATTTGAGTTCCGGCTCCACAGCGCTGTTTAAAACTGAATGCTGAACTGGTAAACTGCAGGAGATGATAAGGTGGAATGGCTTAGAAAGAGATGCGTAAATGCATTGCAGGGCAATACCGCGTCATTGCTGGTCATTCGGACTACTTGGGATTTTTTTGCAAGTTAGTAACAAGCAAGCGTCCAGTCTTCCAATAAAAGCTTCAGATGGCGTTTCGCTGTTGCGTCGTCACTCCCTGCTGGAAAGCTTTGCGTTTTAGCTGTAAAAATCATTTAGACAACGCTCTTCATACGTTCGAAAAACGCTGCTTGTTAAGTTGAGCGATAAATATGCCGGAGGGATGAATTCATTGAATTCATTTACACAAATAAAGTTTCATTATCAACTTAAGCATATTCAAAAATTGCTATTTTTTAAATGGCCCTCAAATATCCTTTATAAGTTTTATCTCAACTTTTGTGACGGTATGGAGTGTAGAAGTTTAGAGCATATCCTTTCGGAATATTCCTACTATTGGGGTTTGGTGCTAGTGTAGAAAACAGTCATTGGACTACCAGTCGTTATGTAACGTGTGAAAAATCCGTATGGTGCAATTTTAAGGAGCTTGACATAGCAGTGAAGTAGAAAAGCCTTTTAGAAATGTATCGGCATTTCTTTTACGTGTTTTCGAGGTGCTTTTGAAGTTGTGCATCATTACTTTTACATGCGGGTCGATTGTGCAGTTTTGCTTTCTGACTACGTCTGGTGCATCGCGAAGTATTATTTCCGTTTTCTGCAGAATGCACGCCACTCGCATCAGCCTCCTGTCCAAGGGTACAGTGATTTTCCACACAATATCCGAACCTACCTACATCGGCTTGGTAGAATCTTTGCCTGGAACTCCACCCAACGCACCCGTCAAAAGGTGCTCGATATCTTTTGTTCTGCGCTAGCAAGACGTTTTCTGAAGCTGTAGTATTTCTCAAGTTTTAAACATTTCCCTCTATTTTTGTTGCTGTAGTCGATACCTAGCGAAACCAGACATAAGATAACCTTACACGGGATGTTATTTAGTGACTACGTAAATATTTCACGCTTTCCGTCTGTTGGTATCTTCGCAACATCTGCTGGTGTACGTCGAAAGGCACCGGGCTTGCTTTGCATCTCACAACTAGTTTCGTGTTAATTAAATACGACGTTTACTTGCTTGTTTTTTGTGAAACAATTCCGCGGTAATGTTTAAAAATGATATAACCATAGTTTTATGCTAGATATCAATGAACGCGCACTGAAGGATAAGCGCTTTGCCTAATAATCGCACTACCCATTTCCCGGTGGATTACTGTTACGTTGAAAATACCTTAGATACAACGTGCAAAACAGATTTTCAGTAGAGGCCATGATAAAAGCAAGGCCTTCTAGAGAAGCATGTCTAACTAGGAGGCCTTGATAAAAGCCACGGCAGTTGTCTAGGATAGACTGAGGCTTTCAGCTAAATGTAGATAGAAATCAGTGACGACCGGTATCAAATATTGTTTTTGTAAGAAACTGTTGCATCTAACCTGATCCTTGCTATTTTGCGTAGTTGTAAAATTGCCTACTAATTTATGAATTGTTCAAATTTCGGTTACGTTGCGAAACACCGCTAAACCTTTTTCTGTAAATAAATACTTTGTCAACGTTTTATATTATTCTTTGCCATGTTTAGCCCAAACGATTGCTTGTTCAGTCCGGCTCTCGGTCCTAATCCGGGAATTTTGGTTTATTCAATCAATAACAACCCAGCCGATGAATCCATTGATAGCATCGCTCGGATTCCATTTGCCACAAAAGACTTCCGAGAATGGATGGACGCTTTGAGTTTGAAAATAGGAGACAGTGTATGTTTGGTTGTGTTGCTATGTTTCCATTAAGTTGATTTTTTTGGGTCGGCCGAATTTTCACAAATAGATCGCAAAGTTGTCTTTCTGTTTCTTAAGACTGTACTACCATCTGCTTCTCAATTGAATGAAACTGCTATCCAAGTGTTGTATCCGTGTTTTTCGAAACCTTTTCCGCTCGTTCATACTGCGTGGACAAGATTAATGCACTTCATCTGAACTCAACGAAATCAGTGCTTGCCAGCTGACTGCTTAATCTTTCGGTCAGTCCTAGCTGTACAAGTACGCCTGCTGCTCACACAGGTTGAATTTAAAGTGTGCGAAGTGAAACGGACTGGAGCGCAGAACGCAGTTGACATAAGATTAGTGTCGAGGAACGGGGACGATCAGCAGGTCATCAAACGCCGACTGCTTGCTCACAAGGTGTCGCCTCCCGTTAAACTCACGCCTGTTATTGAAGAAAGTAAGTGTTTTGTGACAAACAAAATACTTGAAGTATAAAAATGTGAATTCATATGTTATTTTTGGTTTGTTACTGCAGCTCTTCTGCTTGTCCGCACTGTCCAGCCATATTTTTTCTGTTTCGTTACCCACTCATGTTTGCTGCTCTTCGCGCTATACAAAAAAAGTCAGCTGACAGCTTTATCGCTCGTTCGCGTATTTATTTTCCTGTTACATCAAGTTTTCGATGCTTACGCAGCTGGTGTGTTTTTGTTTCAGCTCGGCCTTTACCAATCAAACTGGACGAGGTTCCAGTCAGGAACGTCGAAAACTCTCCCTCCAGGCAAGTTGTGTCGCGAAATCAAACTCGCGCTGCCGCCGTTTTCGGTGTTTCAAATGGTAATACTGAGACAGGCTATTCAACGACTCGCACTGATTGACCTTGTTTTCTTGCCTGAGAGTTCTGAAACCTGGCAGTTAAGCATCAGCTGGTTTTATGTAACAGTTCAATTTTCACAGTCGCATAAAGCGCTTACAAAGACTCGGTATTTTCGTCATCTGTAGCAGCTAATGGTTTAATTTTTTCCACGCAGGGTGTCTGTGGATTCATCTTCTGACAGTGCTTCGTCAGTTGTCAAGTCTCCTACAACTGGCAGCAGCAGTAGCCAGGAATCCTCTTCTCACAGCCGATCAGATTGTGCATCACCTGAGGAAACCAACGACATAATTCTGAATGGAAAAGTACGTTGTTGTTTTTAAGGAGCGACGTGGTAGCCCTTGTTGCCAGTAGCGAAGTAGTAGTCTACTGTTAATCCGCTTCTGCCCCTTTAAACGGGGGTGGCAAGATAATTCTGACGTGATTAACTTTACTCCATTTCTCCATCTTGCTCGATTAAGGGCGCCTTCCTTCCGCAACCCAATCCCCCTCATCTCCTCTTCTGCTTTCCTCATCTGTCTTTCGTGGTCATCCCTGTTTTCTCTCACCCTCCACCATGAAACTCGGCACCTTTCTTGGGGCATCATCCTTATATCTCCAGCTGAGACGTATTTCTTCTTGCTTCCGTATCTCAGCCCTGAACTAGCGTTAGTTGCGAAAATAGAAACAAAAGCTTTCAGCTTGAAATAGTGCAGCTGTCAATCACCCATCACTCTAAATAGGCATTTTCCCAGTATTTTGTGCAAATCAACGTTTTATTATAGTTGCAACGACTAGTTCTCAATTACCGGATGCGAAATGTCCACGGCGCCGCAAACATCGGTCCCACGTACTAGGATTCCAGAACGTTTCGGGTGGTTTGTGCTACACTTGTCTCTTCGTAATGCAAGTTATCTAAATTGCTTCAGCAGGAAGATGGCGAGGAAGTGTATTTCGGATGGGTGAGCACGCTCAAAGAAACGTTCGGATTCATTGAGACGCTTGAACACAACTCCGAGATCTTCTTCCACTACAGCGAGATGCAGTCCCCAGTCGACCACTACCGCATTGGAACGCCCGTGTCATACACTTGTACCATCAAAGGTAGCGCATTGTTATTTCATGGGTGCACTGCGCCTAGCTGTACTGCAGCCTGTTTTATACTTCGTTGTTGGTTGTTGTGTGCTTACCAATTTTTATCAACTGACGAAATTTTTACCCAAAATACCACCAGTCAAATTTTTTAGCGTTGCACATATATTGCACTCAGGTTCTGGAAATTTCGTAAGTGCGTCCATTAACTTCAGGTATATCTCGTGTTAAGTCGATCAGTGGTTCTGAAATGGGGGTGCACAAAGGTGCTCCGAGGGATACACGAATTTGAAGTGTTTTCATAATGAAATTTTAACGTAAAAGTACAATAATTATCGGTACGTTTCTAATTATTGTGTTCATGAATACAGTCAAAGGGAACTTGATAAACGCGGCACATCACAGAAGGTTGAGAACCACTGAGGTACATTGTACCCAAGTATTTCAATCATGCTTAAAAAAAGGCAACCAAAAATGAGCTCGCGGGTGACAACGTTGATTTCATTATACCAAATGTAAGTTGCGGCCTACAAACCTTACCAAGTATAGTAGGGTTTATTTTAAGAGCGCTAGCTATAAACGTTATTGATAGTACCCCATTTTCTCAATACTGTTCATCCCTTAGCCCAATTGATTGGTTTTTATAACTGCAAATGTAAAACTTCTTAGTACTATGCAACAGCTTTAATAACAATTACTGCAGTTTGAGGTTGTGTTGTAAAACACTGTATGCAAAACCTTAAGAGATGGATTGTACGTAATCGCAAAGGCAACGCTTGGTACCAAAAATGAAATATCGAACTATGGTTGTACGGGCAATGTGATGTCGGCCCACCATTCCTTACCACTTAGCTTGTGCTCAATCGATCAGGCTTGATCTTACGCGGATGAGCACGTCTGAGGTCTTCATGACGTAATTATTCAAGACGAGTTCATCTTCGGGGTTGCATAAGTCCGAACTCAAACTGTTAAATATCACGTAATTTATTAGTTGCACGTAATTTGTTAGTGCAACTAAATATGCGCATGTAGATTTTTTCTTTTTTTCAATTAAACACGGCTGCCTATTATGCGTAGACTAGCTCTTTAAATTTTGTCTGAGAGAACAACGAGAGTTTTTTGAGACAAGCGACTTCCTGTGGCTTAACAGGATGCTTACTGTGTAAATATGTTCACGTGCGGTTGCCGCCGTTGCATTGCAGAAGACAAAGCTTACGCGCTCCACGTCCAAAAAATAACGGAAGACTCCATTCCTGAAAAATCTGTAGTCGACAAAAAGATTGTTAAAGGTATGAGCATTTGCTGCAGTGTTCTTAAATGAAATAAAAATGTTTTGCGACTGCAGCGTGATTATAAGTTCTCATGCGTTTTGTCGCCAGGTAAAGTCCTCAAGCCACTGAAGTCTGTCAACCCAAGTCAGAGCAGTTATCAAGGTTTGATCGAGTACAAGGAAGTAAACGAAGGTAAACTGTCGCTTAAATGTCTCCTCGCCTCCGTGCATTTACCGTTGCAGGCACTTTGTGTCTACCAGTGTTTTTGGTGTTTCTGTTCCCAAGTTTTGGTTCATGCAATGATTCTCGCGCGTTTTTGCCTAAAACGTTCAAGAGAATATTTGTTGTTTTTTCAGATGAAACTACTATCAAGACAATTACTTTCAGTCCACTCAGCTTGTTCGATCGCAGAGACTATATACAAATCGGCGACAAAGTCACTTTCCAGGCAAGATCCTTAATCTTACTGNTCCACAGAACCAATGTGCATTTGTCGTTCCAGAGCTACTTTACTGCGGCGACAAACGCGACACAGGGAGCAGTTGGTTCCTTAATGAGCCATGTCCGTGCTTACACGAATCAATTCTGTTCAAAGAGTGTGCCTAAATTGACTCTGCGCGCTGAGGACTGGCATGGCTGTTGCAGTTGTCTCCTTACGGAGGCGCATAGTGCTTTGTCGGCTTTAAATAAGATATGGCAAATCAGAGGATAACTTTGTAACCTTCGCGCGTTGCCCAAAGATGTTGGCTCTAGTCAAAATCGCGATTTACGTTATTTTGCATTCGGAGTGAGCTATTCAATGCGACGTTATCCAGGCAAGCACTGCTTCCAACCCTACACTGCGGCAGTAATTCTTAGTTGCTTACTGCTTGTTTAGTTGAATTGGTCAAACTGTTAGACCTGAAATCGCACAATTGTTACCTACCTTTGGGGCCAATCACAGACCGACCAAATCCAGGCTGTTGGGATGAAGGCCGCTTTGCTGCAAGGGCACGAAACGGTTTACGATTATTTCCTCAATCTTCCGGTTCGTGCACGATAAAGAAGGCAACGAAGAAATACCATCCAAACTATGGCCATCATTTAAATAGTTTGTTGGCAGCGCCAAATGTTTTGTTACCTATGCATAGACGATGTCCGTTCGAAAGCGAGACGTATATTTATAAATGGATTATACGCCTGTAAGTGTCTTTTGTGCTCGACGTTCTCGAACAAACTCCTTTCGTTGTCTGGAGTTGCTGCTGAAGCTTTGTAGCTGTCGAGCAAGTGCTTTCGCAACAACGGCTTTACTTAAAATGCCACCTCCATTGCAGATCAGCACAAACCTGTTGCAAAACACACAACGGGCGGTCAACGTGAATGTGACGCGGGAAATGGTGCGGGCCACTGTCGATAGCGTCAAAGGAGAAGTACGTAATCGGGTTTGTTTACTCGTAGTCAGAACGTGCCATTCAAGGATAAGTTCAAGGCCTGTTGCCTGACTTTTGCTGATGATGTTATTGGTTTTTAGCGAGAAAGTTTGTCCATCGTTCAAACCTTCGAATATCTTTGGTTCTGTCACGTTGCTTACTTATTGACAGGAAATCCCGAATAAGGAAATGCGTTGTAAATGATTTCAATGCGCTTGTATATTTATTAAAGACCCTTTATTGACGAGCGGTTATTAAAAAATGACCTGGAAATGTGCACTAACTAATACAGTATCTGACGATATGAATGGTAGCACTGCATGAAAGTGATCGCTGGTTTACATTGCAGTTACTGCTTGATGGTGATGTTAGACAATCATGTGCTTACTGTCTTCCGGCACCTGCAGTGTTTAGTTTTGCGATGTGTCATTCGCAACTTGAACGTCGATGGTTTCTAGCATTCCAACAGGCGCATTTTTGGAATATTCTAACTGGCTACTGCAAATATCTCCTTTGCTCTTCTGGTAGTATATCACACCTGGTAGTGCATTGACAGACAGGCCTCTGTTTATTGCTTACCGCTGTAGATATATTACTTCATTACTTGCAAAAAGATTGGAAAATATTCGTGCTTGACGGGGAAGGGGTTAAATCGATGGACAAGTGACGGAGATCTTTAGTTGTGATCTTGCTCGTTCGCCCGTAATGTTCTCAGTCGCCATTCCTTAACATAAGTGTGGTAAATGCACTAATGGGAGAGATCACGTAGTTCATTCCTGAAGCGGGAAAGTTTTATCCGGGTAAGAAACTTGCCCAGTACGATTATCATCTCGTTGTTTTGTTAACGAAGTTGTTTGCTAAACACAGTTCGGTTTCATCAACTACGAAGTTAAGGGCGGCGACGCCAATGGCGGCAGCGGCAAGCTCTTCTTCCACATGTCGGAAGTTCGTGACCCCAGCCAGCAAATAAGCGTCGGTTCAACTGTCGAGTTCGCTGTTATCTACAATCAAAGAAGTGGTGCGTTGATGCTTTGTCTCAATAAAAAGATACGTTATCGGTTCTTCATATCAGCACGCAGTGTTGTTACCAACTTGCGAGATGATGCAATAATTTGTAGAGCATGTTACTGCGGTTACAGGTTCTTTATATCTTTCCTGTCCAGGCAAGTTCTCGGCGTCGCGGGTGCGTTTGGCTGAATCGGCGCCCAAACAACAGCGGCCCGAACGCCTGAGGCTGCGCAGCACTTGTGACTCGTCAGCCGGGCCCACTGTGACCGTGATAAGGCAGCCGCGGGGACCAACTGAAAACTCGGCGGTAAGCTGCTTGTACTTTTCAAAGGTAACTCAGTTTACCTTAGTTTTGCGTCTGTGTTTTCAGCTTGTAAGATGCGTTTCGTGTCTAACCTGACCTTGTGGTTTGTGAATTTAAAGAATTGGACCTTCATAACGAGTTTATGCAGTAAACCTTCTGGCTGTTGTGTTTATGTTCAACATTCAAGTCCTCTACAGTAGAAGAATCTGCGCTGTTCCCGTTCGCCTCCCTAATAAATAACTAGCGTAAAGTGGGCTCCCCTCATGCGGATTGGTAGTGCGGAGATTGTCGTGTATTGTTGGAAGGAACCCAACCCGCCTAAGACCGAAAGCCGTCCTTGTTGAATATACTTTTTTGCGCACTTCGTGCATGTGACTGTAGTGACACCGTGAAACCACCCGTCGCGCAATAACTTTAGTAGGAGCCCGAAGTGCTCTCGGCAGATTTGTGTTATGGTTATGACCAGAAAGTGTTATCAGTAGAGCAATTGACGGATCTTTTGTAAGAGTACACGACGTAACGCTACGCGAAAAGGTGCGCTGTTGTGGTATTCACGGAACTCTCAATGTCGAGCAACTTCTTCAAACAGAGAGATCGCATTTGCCGTGGTTCGGCCATGTGACAGCAATACCCCAGGAGAGACTGACAAAGCAAGTTGTATTACAACTGGGTACACAAGCGAGAAAACGCCCCGAGGTTGGCTGAAGACTTGGAGACCTGTTTGCATCCCCACCTGCCTTGAAGTGCTAGGTCTATTGAGAACCGTGAGGTGTTTCGAAACCTCTTGGGGCTGCTGCCCCGCCCAACACTCCCGAGTGGAAATGCGACCTTTAAAATGAATTATTTGACCTTCAGTGCCTTCAGTGATATTAATTTTAACCAGCTTCAGGGGGAAAGTGCTATGCGGTGACATTGTGTATTTGAACGTGCTGAGCCATGCTCCCTCTGGTTTGGGAGCGCCGGAGGCAAACCAATCATAAAGTCTCGTGAAACACATCGCTTAAGTGCAAAATATTGAGATACAGCTATTATGAGGGACTGAC
>JGI24021J15306_10001165_pt1 | contig 24646 bp, 20 predicted proteins | sample Ectturendosymbi1_FD_15306 | JGI IMG/M metagenome (IMG submission 15306) | reverse complement strand
TCGGTAATGGGAGGGCGCACAGGTGCTGCCATTGATTGCCGGCAGGCTTGCGGAGTCGGAGCCGGAGGTTTTTGGGTGGAGTCGGATTCCTAAGATCACTATGAGTCGGAATGGGAGTCGGATTTTTTTATCCGACTCCGGAAGTCCAATTCACTCATTTCACACATCGCACTCCTAAGTTAGGAATCCTAACTTGTGCCTGTTGATATGATAAATTCTTTTGAAACTTTTATTGAAACAGATAATTCTTGCTGTGTACCAAGATTTCCATTGATTGCTAATTGCTACAAAATTGTTAACAGCCAAACTTCATTCACGTTTTGTTAAGAAGTCGGTGTCGGAAATTGCGGAAAGGTCGGAGTTGGAGTCGGACATTTTACCTCCGACTCCGCAACCCTGGTTGGCCATCAACGCAGCATTAACTGCGAAAACAGCCGCATGGCCCACTCCACAGCATAAGCAAGCGGATATGGACGCCCACACAACACTCGCGGCACTCTCCGTAAGGAGTAAAAAAACGAGTGAAATGAAACTTAAAAGAAATTTCGTTTTCTAGCAACAGAACGTGGTTTCACAAATAGATTTATTACGCTTAGCAAGGTTCTCTAGTCTAAGGTTTCCAGTCGAAATTTTTTTTTGCATAAACGTTGTGATTGCAACAAAAATGAGCCCAATACTGATTTTTAAAAAGTGCCGGTACGGTGGACAACACTCCGGCCATGACTGAAATAAAGACCTCAAGGTCCTTTACATAGAAAAGTGACAGCCAAGGGTTTAATCTTTGGTTTTAAAATGATTCATTAATTGAATGATATTGGTTTTCGAAAAGAAATCCTTATCACTATCAGAATTATTGAACAAGAGCCTTCAAATGACTAGAAAACGGCACTGAGAAGAGCTGCACAAAGATCCAAAGCCATGATCCAACAACGCCTGCCTTTCTGCAGAGGCGGTCCTTTGGTGCTTTTCCAACCTTGTCTATCAACTTCGCTAGAGCGATAAACCTTTTACCAATGAAAGTCTTCCACGCCATCAGCGACAGTCCGTGCTGCAAAAGGGGGTCGCGGGCCACGAGCTTCATGTAATCGACGCACTCTCGAAGAAGATCAACGCTCTGCATCAAAACCGGCACCAAACGTTATGATAATAACAGGAAAACGCCAAACCTTGATGAAAAAATAACAAGTTCGCTTCAGTAAGCAGACGAAAATTATCACAAAAATATTCTTGTGCGAAAACTTCCGTAACACAACCCGGAAAAAGTTTTTTCGTTGCTCAACATCTGAATAGTTTTATTACCGCGAGGACCGCCCCCTCATCACGAATTCCACAAATATGACGTTTCAGACACACGACTCTCACAACAGGGTATTTCCCCCAAAGCGGACGGCAAGTTTGCAATTCATCACCTCGGGGTCTCTGCTCCAGAGCATAAGCTTCTCCCAGACACAATGCGCGTATATGGCGTTGGAGGAAAGGCTCAACGGGAATCGAGGACACAGTTTGTTCTTCAAATGCTCTGGTGACAACAAAATTGCGCCATTGCTTTTAGAAAAACCACAACTTCTTCCGTATCTACTGGTCTGGCAACGGCATAACATGCCCCTTAAACTATTTAAAATAAAAATCATAACTAAAAACTTGTGTTTTTAGTTTGAAATTATAAGAATTTGTTGAACCTGAGAGAAAAGCACGCGAGTGCTTAAAACATGGTCGGTAGGCGACTTTTCGGTCTGGGCCGTTACGGTCACGGGACATTTTGGTCTGCCCGTTTCAGTTTGGAGACATTTCGGTCAATAAACAACTCATTACACTTGTTTATTTACATGATTATATAAGCAGCGGAATGTCACGCTAGCTGGTGCTATACCAGCTCCCTCATGCAAAAACTTTTTAACAAAATAAACAAAAACTCTTTCAGGATGTTGAGAAGTGATGATCGCGATTAATTCTGAATTGTAATTATGAGTTTGAAGCATTTGTATTTAATTGTAAAATGTCGATAATGATTTAATTTGCTTGCTGACGATAATAAAAAGCATATGTTGATTCTGATCAACTGTTGGATCTTGGATCATGTTTGTAGTTTTTTTAAATAAAACTTCTCGTTGATGTAAGTATGTTTGCATTAAAAAGTTGACATGTAAGATTTCTGCAAGATTTCACAGTCTTACCGAAATGTCTCGAGACCGAATCGGCCCAGACCGAAAAGCCTTGTTCCGCCTATAAACACCTTCCACAATACCTTATCAACATCGTAATTTGTCATAGAGTGAACCAAATCTCCAAATACCTAAAAATAAACTTTGCTTCGCATTTAACTCTTCTTTTTTCTCGTCGTTCTTGAAAAATCCTTCTATTGCAGACGCACTGATGCGTGACGAACAAACGAGTCCCGAAATAAGTTCCGGTATGTACCCTGTAAGTCACCACAAATGCTAGATTACTAATACGAAGCCATGAAGCAAACAAACCAAACGATTACACCATGCCAAGCATTGCCACACTGATTTATGTCTTGTATTTTCATCATAAAGCCCAACTCGATCATCACCCTATACTCAAACAAAACTGTCAGTAAACACAGCAGTCACCTGTTCCATTGGAAAGCATATCGTCAACTCCCACGTTCGAAGACATCGCATACTGTAAAAACAACATGAATCGTTGAAGGTCTTCACATTGCCGGCTCCAGACCATCAGTCAATCAATGAACGCCTGGATTTACCGATTTATCTGCAGCTTCTGATCCAACCGCACGAGTGATGTTCAAAGCCAAGCAATCCAAGAGCTGCTTCACCAAAACTTTCCATGATTCCACATCCAACATCACCGATTCCCAGCCTGATAACGGGTAAGGAAAGAAAATACCCAACGCAGTTTAGAAAAAGCTTAGGAAGCAGCTCAAAAACTACCACATGCACTTCGAAAATTTTTGCCCTGCGTAAACTCAATTCATAAAGATCTACGTAGAATTAAGTGCATTTTTTTTAAATCAAGCAGACTTGCAAGTAGCAAGTTTTATTTATTCTTTTTTGAAACAACTTATTCATATTTTGATTTAAAAATAAAACAAAACACAGTCACAGGAATCACCGCTGCTCTCCGCGCGATTTTCCTCATCTTCTCTCTCATCGCCGGATGATCGAGTTCGTTCGACGCGTTGTTCTTTGTTCTGAAGCAATAACCAGATTGTGACGAATGGTCTTCCTCATGTTTTACGGTTGCCCAAGTAACTCTCAGTCGAACCCATAACCCGTCTGGGTTTTATTTTTCGCTGAGACGTTTCGCTCATTTGTCCGAAATAACTTCAAAACTTTTGCCGTTTTTGCTTTTACGGATATTGCAACTTCCTGACACTCAAATTCAGGCCCACATCAAGAGAACCATAAAATTCGTATAATGCACGTTCCAACTTGATTATCACAAGCCCACAAAACGTGGCCCGCAAATTGTTGCTCACAAAACGTGATAAAACGAAAATTATAACGACCAGCCTTATGCTGTGAGGACCTTATGTCCTATCTCAGAATTAGCCTTGTGCTAAAGGCAGCCTTATGCTGTAGCAGCCTTGTGCTGCAGCAGCCTTGTGCTGTAGCAGCCTTGTGCTACAAGATTCAAAGACCTTACGTCTCTCGATACAGCCTTATGCTGTGGCAGCCTTGCGCTGCAGAATCGTAAAGACCTTTCGTCTTTTTCTCACGGACCAATCTTCGCGGTCCTTGTAATACTCAGAATCGTGCGCCTCGGCTTACTTCTCTACTAAAAGAACAACGACACGTCAGCCAAGGAATGCGAAAGAAGCAACACGCGGCCCGGCAATTACTCGAGGCTCGATAATAATCAATCAAGGGGAACGTCGCTTAACGACAAAACGCAAACAAAATTACGCAGCGACTCTGCGAACGTTACAGATATTTTTAATGAGTGAAAAAAGCATTGCAATCGAATTGAGTTAAATTTTTTGGTCAGTTCAAAAGAAATTTGGTCAATGACCGAAAAAAGCAGGTTTGCATGTGTGTTTAAAATTCGCAGCGCAGTACTGCTGCGTACCGACACGAGGTCGCGACTGGGAACGGATACAGCCCTCCCCCCCTAAAGGCAAATGTATTAACAGCGTCGTCGTCACCCACCGAAGCACAGACGTCACTCACAACGTAACCCTTCCCTTCGCACGTCACTGATCACGTATAACAGCATGGGCAGTATTGCTCAATAGTGTGGAAATCAAACACGTGATGAAATTCCTTTTGTTGCCAGAGTGATGTTTTTTCTGACTTCCAGCAACTGATTTTGATTTCTCTACGAACATCTTCAATGACCAGCACCAGAATAAAACGTGAATTCACGAAGCGAGGTTCAGCACTAATTTAAATATTAGCAGTACATCGTGCAAGAAACTACCTGGCCAGTTTCCAGGCCCCGGATCATGGCACTGCTGACCAACGCAGTGGTGAGGGCAGCTACTGGATGTTTCGACGGACGACAGATCCTGGCTTGGACGTCGGCCCAGAACTTCGATGACACATCAAGACCTTGCCCTTTAGTCAGACGTTCGACCAAAGCCAGCAAGTTGACAATGCTGAATAGCTTGTCTGGAAATATAAGCAGCTCGGAATGAAACGCGCGCGACACGGGGCGGCGCAACATGGGGGGGCGGGGGTGGGGCAATGACAGCAACCAACGATTTTCTGAACATAAAATAAGTCTGGAGTAACCGGTTACGTCAATAACATCCAGAACATTCTGCGCAACCGGGATTTTAAGAAGCAGCAGTTCTTTTGGTCGACCGATTAACCACAGCAGCCTGAATGCTCGTTGATAGGATTCGACAGACATAGCCACGTGGTTGAGCAGATGATCTTGCCATTGAAGCGACAGTGCAGGTAAATTGCGAGATGACTTCAGCATTCAAGGTAGGGTTCATTCCACGTAATACTTGAACGCTCAGTCAACTTTACTATGGCACGAATGGGCAGGTTAACATAAAAGCGCTCCAGCATCTGATTGGATAGCGAAGTAAGAAAATCTGAAGATCGGTGGAATATGTTCCATCCAAACACTGATGAAAAGTTTGTCGGCGTGATGAACTGCGTTTTGTTATAAGTTTGGAATTTGTTTTTTGGTTTTGATCATTGTGTGGTGTTGTTACTTCTTTAAACATCTTTTTTTGCGGTTTTCTTTGATTTTCATACTTGTGTTTTTGCTGTATTAGTTGTTTTTTTCATGAACCTGTAGGAATGCATTACCTTGAAACCCTTTATTTGCTTTGTAGGAGCAATGACTAAATGACAACTGCGGCCGTCGCTTCCTTCAACCTGATCGCAATATTTGTGTTCAAGACGCTAACTACTGAACTGGTGCACATTTGGGTCTAAAACCATTCCAAAAATTTCTTGCTAGTCTTCGAAAGGTGGAGGCTTGACAGCGACTAATCATCATCGCACCTTTGTCAAGCTTTTGCTCGCATTCTTGCCAATAGTGGAAAAGGAAGAAGAGCAATTCGGAGTCGGACACATCGACGTGGTCAGCCATGACTGACAGAAGGTTCGAGACTTCGGTCGAAGCGAATAAGGAACTACTGAAGATGAAGTCGCCTGAAGAAAATAGCTTTGTGATGTAACAAACACTGATATGAGGTCACAGTGAACAAAAACAATCAGCGGTCATTTCGAAACCAGGAACGCACCTGTTGGAGAGCGGAGACGCATCTCATCGCACAGAGCGATAAACAGCAACAGGCAACAAACCTGCGGCTTGCCTGGTGAGTTAAAATGGCCGTGTGCAAAAATTATCAAATAGGTGGTTAAAATTCGCGTGCACGTATATAATAAGTTACGTCCGCTGAATAAATTGCGAGCTACGTGGTCAAGACGAGTTAAGGCGGCGCTCCTGTGACAAGACAAGACAAGACATGAGCGTGCAGAAGTAGCGAACCTAACGATGCGACGCCGACTCTGTCTTCTGGTGAATAATGAATATTAAAACTTCCATCTTTGCTCGAAAGAAATGATTTCAGAAAAGTAGTGACGCTGATAACTCGGGCTGCCTGTGGATAAAAAGCAATAAATCACTGGGAGTTTAATGATGTGATGTAAATTTTTAACCGAAGTGAAAAGCATTCAAGCAACTGCTCTCCACACCGGAGATATAAAAGGAATCTATTAGCAAATTTTTGACAGAAAATCTATTTCACATAACACTACGCATCATTAGTCCAAGAATCTTATGCAAATAAAGTAAATGCAGTGACACGAGCATGCAATTGTTTGATAGCACATTAAGCAGTTTGAAAATACATAAAACCTGAGAAATTATGACGACACATACGTCTATTAGCTCAACTATCAACAAACAAATAACATGTGCAATAACGTTGCAGTAAAACCACAAACCACATGATGTAGGAGCTTTCCCAGGTGAAGCAAATGAAACATGATTTTGTCGTTTTAAAAGTTTAAAAAATCACGATTTATTAAAGCATAATTACATCATAACTTACTGCAGGATGTTCTTTATGACGTACGGAAGTTTCATAATCGCCGATAAGCTCCAGCACTTCGTCATAATCACTCCCTCGCAAAAGCAGTCGCTCGCAGAAGTCGTCTTTTGTGACGTCCTGTTGAAAAAACGTTTGAAGACGCAACGTGCTCAGAAAAAACTTGGCACCGAGAACATGGAACGACGGTGATGTCACGACAACGTCAGGGCAAAAACGTGATGTCACGACAACGTCAGGGCAAAAACGTCAGACGTGATGGTGATGTCACGACAACGTCAGGGCAAAAACGTCAGACATCGCGAACGTAACAATGTAGGGATAAAAAAGTTATTCTAGTACTTGCAATATAGCGGATGTTCCACGTTTGCCTTAAATTGCGAGGGCGTGGCATGTGCACACGAGAACAGAAAGAACAAATTGTCCTGCTGATAAGGAATGCGTTGATTTGTTCAGCTTTACCTACACAGTGACGTAACAAAGCATAAATTTTCCCACCACTGTCATCGCTCGACCTTTGAACCGACCTCATCCACAGGTCCTGCTCCGGTGTTGAGTTCGTTCAACGCATCGAATAAACTGAGTAGACGCAGGTTGCTGCTCAGAAAAACGACGAAGTCTTTTTCTTCTTTGGTGCTTCCTGCAGGTGGCAAGTGTCACTCAGGAGCAAAAACACTGTCAATCGTTTCTATGGAGAAAGGAACTGTGCGCAAAAGTACTTTTGACCACGTGTTTGAAATATGTGAAGGAGAGCCAATTTCTAAGGTCAATGCAGTGGCACCAGACGGATCACAGTTCAGCACAGTATGTTTTTCAAGTCAAACATAAAACATGTGATCTTCTGCAACGAGCCAGCAGCTCAACTGCTTGAAGCACTAAACACACAACGATTCACACTGCACTGTTTTTTTCATCTGCACGACAAAAAGGGGAGAGTTTAACAGCAGCACGAAGATCAGTCGACTTTAGCAAACAAGCGTTCCTTATTTGAATTTCTTCAGCTTCCAGTGTAAAGTTCTATCCCATTACGTCAAAACCCAATGTATTTTTTGGTGCTAAGTATTGATTCGTTTATCACTCGTTAATTATACGGTTTAAAAACAAGAAAGCGAATGCGAAAGTTTGACAATGAATTTACAGAAAGCATTAAAACGTAATTGAAAACAACACGGAAAATAGAATTTCAAGCGGTCCCATTTCATCACCCAAGTTCCAAAGCAGACATGCATTTTTTTCCTTAAAAGCTTAGGAGAGCACGTGGCAGAAATAAATTCAATTGTCCCGCACTCGCATCGTGACTAAAAGTGCATTTCAGGCGCAAAAACAGTTTGTTTCCTTCTCACTTCTTAAACAACAGGACAAGAAGTTCCAAACAGCAAGAAAGTTACCTTGTTCGTTGTAGCTCTTCAGCATACTGTTCAAACTCTCCCGAATCATATCACTGCAAACGCCCTCCGTGCAAATCAACTTTTCAATTCCTTGCCTCTGGAATGCGCAGATCCGCATTTCCAGCAGAAGCTTCACTATTTCTTGACCGTCTGTGAGAAACACAAGAAGAACTTTGACTGCGAGTAGGTTTAACGGGTGATAATAGCTTCAGCGTCTCGCTTGTTACGGGGGAAGCGAAACATCCCCAGTGAGTTATCTGCTGGAACCACCCCCTGCACCCCTTGTTCCAATTCACAAAACGCGTGGGAGAAACGACAGAAAGCTCGTGGTACGGAAGTGCGAGGCATGGCATACAGTTTGAAGAGACTCAAGTCCTTACAAATCAATCCAGCAGTGGACACCGAAGTGATGAGAACAGTGAGTTGTGGCAACGTCTCGGTTGGCGTTGCGTTGAATGTGCGATTCACCACGAACGGGATGTGCGCGAAGAACAACACCCATGTATATGAGGCGCGAACAAGCAATAATAGAGTGATCATGGCATGTGATCCCTACTGTTACTTGCTGCCACAGTGTGAAGCTTTGCGCACTTGCCGCTCGGGCTTTCCGAACGCATCAGAGTCAACAACGCAGATTTAATCAAGTTATGAGGTAATTCTACCCGTTGCTATGACGACACGTGGCGCGCAAAAATTCCGTTGCAAACTTGCGAAACCACTTGAGCAGTGGCAGCCTTTGTTGAGCAGAAGGATCATCAGAGCGCAGCAGCATCTATTTATCAGACATGTGGGCGACATAGAGCTTCAGCAAAACGAGTTCCTGACAAACAACGGCGCGATCTCGAAATCATGTCCTTGAACCGTCCACCGAGAGCGTTTAATCACCGAGCAGCGAGCCACGTGACGTAATCATTCAATGCAATTCTGCAGAAGCGCAACAAAACCACGACCTGCAGAAAAACGAAAAGCACTTGCGCTTCGTCACAGAGCCACAGATGGACGAAGGATATGTGTCGCGCTGCTCTTTCCTCCGCTTGTTCACAGTAATTTTACGAACGAAGGCGTTTCTACGACGGTATACTTGTTGTTCGCATACTAGTCGCATTTTTATCCACTGCCAGAAGGTCTGACGCTGTTGCGTTTGTATCAGTGCAAAGGAATCAGACGGACCACCACAACGCAACAGAGTTCGTCGTCGTGCTCACTCACGCCATACACAACACACGCATATCCCACCTTTATCGTTCGAGTTCAACATGTAGTTGATTTTCTTCAACAAGTGAATGTCTCGGGCACGGCTGCTACTCGAATCGCTTCGAACAAACAAAGTTGCTGTTGTTCAACACGACTTGCAACAATGTTAGACACAGCGAGCTTAAAAAAGACAAGCAGCAGACGATACCGCCTCGCAATCTATACAGTCAATGAATGGCACAATGAAAAAACATCCGTAGGGTAAATAACAATTGCTACGACATAAACAAACTGTTGCACCGAGCACCAAACAAACTGAAAATTTTGGATCTTTTCCGAGGTACGGGCTGGTGCGTAGCTCTGGAACCAGTGAGGCCGTCTTTGCGCCAAGTGTGGCCCGATCGAAGCATCTGCTTTATTCGACCTTTCGTCCAACTGTGTATGTGCTGCCGTAGCGGTTGCACAAGACCACTGGGGGGTAGGCATCCAGGCAGCACAGTGTCGTCAATGACTGCCCATGTAACTCTCCATTCGGTATCAACGTACGTTTAAATGCCAACAAACGAAACTACAGTCGGGCGCGTTTGTAATCACAACGGGGAGGGTTGGAGTGAAAAACACACATACACCAAAAGCATGAGATTTGTGCTGATCATGATGCCAGGTTGTCGGTAATTGGTAATGATCCCAAGTTATTGGTTATCACATCGCAATTTCCAACAAATTTTTGGTATCGTATAAACTCTTGCTTTAATGGCTGGTTGATACAAGCGGTAAATGAACTTCTGTAATTCCATTAAATATGAACGAGAGCAATACCTCATGGCTAAATGGAAAGGAATAGAAGGTGTGCTGATCGTGCCATCCTCATCAAGCAAGCAGCACTGGATGCAGGATGCTGTGTTCCGCTTGTTTAAAGTGCTTGCTCCGAGAAGCCCGTAGCCAACATTTAATAGCCTTGAACAAAAAAAGCTTTATTGCTCTTCCGTTCAGAAAGCACGCGACGAAGCGTGTCTCCTGAGACATCTCGACACAAGGTAAGGAAAGTCAGATTCAAGTTTAACAAAGCAAGATTTAAAAAACACAATGTTTTTTTAATGCCAGTTCAGACACTTTACCATAAATAACATAGTTTCGACAGAAGCATTAAACTAGGGGTAGGGAACCTGCGGCCCGCGTGAACATTTTAATATGGCCCGCACCAGAATTTTCGTTTCGCAGTTTAGAGTACAAGGTCGCGTCAATGATAAGTAGGTACATAGACAGTAAGCCAGAAGCCTCTATCCCTTACGATAGTATGCCATAAGAAGTTTCTATCCCTCATAGTAAGATGAAGGTAGAATTTCAGGATAAAATAATTGTTATTTGCAGCCCGCCAGCGATACCCCACAATTCATGCGGCCCGTGATAGTAAATAGGTTCCCCATCCCTGCCTTAAACGAGGGTTCATAATATCTGTTTACACGACACGGACGAGCTTGTAGCAGGCTATGTCATCAAACACAGGGGTCGTCATCAAGAGAGAAGGGCAGAAAACGGATCTTGATTTTGGCTTTCCGAGGCGTTTGTAACGCACATGGCGCACTCAAACCAACAGCAGAGTTTCCTCAAAAATTATTTCTTAGACGAATCGAGACTTGCGGTTGATAAGTACAAGTTCCTTCGCAAGATAGTCAGTCAACGGAGTTTTTCATGAATGCTATCCCATCGCAAACGTTGCTCAATCAACACTTTACGGCAGGTTTTCCTCTTAAATATCTGGTGATCCTACTTTGAGAAGTTTTGCGTTAAATCACAGCCATTTCAAAAGCATCATTAACAGATTAAATCTAAGCTAAAAACATCACGTGACGAAGTGACAACAAATAACACCTATCATCACTTCCGGCACACCTGGCGTTCTTCTTAACGTTGAAAGCTCCGACACGCGGTCCGTACAAGCACGACCAGATTTCCAGGATTCCTCGGCGTGGAGCGTAAACAACCAGGAACAAAGCTCTTTTCCTCAACGATGGATCTCCGATCTGCTTTTGTGCGTCATCCGGGACCCGCACGAAGGCGACCTGTGCTTCGCGGTATCCTGGATGACGCAACATTTGCGTTTGTTCGACATTAAACTTGAGAGCAAACTAGAAGCGCAAAGTGGGAGGATTGAAGATTCACTGCGTGAGGTGCACTGCAAGCCCGTAACCAGGATTTAAGGTTTGGGTGGAAACACATTTTGGGCGGGGCAAATTTTTGTTTTTGATGTATGTTCAATAAATATAACAACAATTTCTGGCCACAACAAAATTTGGGGGTGCACAGCCCTCAAATGCCCCCCCCTCGTGGTTATGGGCATGGTGCACTAACGGTATCTTTAACTTAACCATGCAATGCGCGCGACGTTCACAGCGGATCGCTTGGCGCAGGTTCAAAGGTTGCGAACCTTTCCACGTTCTGTAGATGCAGCCTCTGGAAACATCGACCAGCAACACTCGGCCGAAGCTGTCAGTGGCGGCGGCCAGCCAGCTCGATCCGGGGGCAAGGACAATCGACAGGCCCTGCCTTCTGGTGTCCGGGAGGCCAAAGCGAATGTGCAAGGACGTGCCACGTTCTATCTGCGATTTCAACAAACATTTAAGGAACAGTAGAAGATTCCAGATTTTGCACGCCATGGTAGGCGAGCATGGATTTTGTGCAAAGAAGTCATAATAATTCTGGAAGAAGTTTAAAGCTTACGCCCAGCACAACTTTTTCACTTTAACTGAATTTGATCATGAACATGGCGTGCTATAAAAGTCACTCAATACAAAACAGCACTGGGAGCAGGAAACTCGAGGTCAGTTGTAAACCCTTCTATCAGTCATTGACGATCCAGTAGCACAACTGGTGTGTTGTTACAGCACGCACAGCTAGCGTGTTCCTGCAGCACGCACCTTTTGCTCCGACTTCTCTTGTCCAGCGCTGTCTGCAGAGGAGCCTTTGCTCCAGTTCCACCAGCCACTGGCGACGCTCATAGCAGACCTCAGCTTGCTCGCAACCGCAGATGCGACGTGCGATAAGAGTGGTTGGAAGCTATCCTGCAAACAGCGAATTGCTTGACTTGCAAAACGCACCTAGCTGATTTCAACCCAGCTATGTTTATTCGTTGCAAGTCAGACACGCTAAAGTATTTGCAGATTTCGCAACTAAGTAAGACGTCACCGCAGGCGGGGAAGTTTTCTTTTCATCTCGGAACAGCCAAAGAAAAGCTTGTTTCAAAATTACTTAACTGGCGCAGCGCTGACTGACTGGCGTTAACTTACATGAGCACGGTAAGATGTTACGTCTACCTGAATCGGCCTACATCTACTTTACGATCATTCCACGCAGTGTACGTCAATTAACCTGAGAGCACAGTTACAGCTGCGTCATCAACTTATCAATACGTCAACAAGCGTCTCATTTCACAAAAGAAACATATGCTTTTTCAGGTTTGTTGCTGGGAACGGCTTCAATTCGAAACATCAGTATCAAATTCAATATGGACAAGCCACTCGTCACGTATGGATCTTTGTTGTACTTCGATTTTACGACATTATACGAATAAGAATATCGATTAGAATCTCACCTCGAGCAAGTAATAGAAACCAAGAAACGGGGCGACGCCAGTGATGACGAACTGGCACATTTTTGGCGCTTTGGGATTTATGTCGCTGTTGTACCCGCCCACGATCGACGCGGCCAGCATCTGATCAAACACCGTGGGCGTCACAGTCCCGAGGCTGACGTGGCTGGACAATTGCTCCTGTCCACTCAACCTCAGTTTCTTGTATGATAGAGGAGGAGGGGTAATCAGTGACGTTCCGCCGGCGGCAGCTGAAACGTCATCAAAGGCTGTTTCAAATTTGCAGAATTATCGCGGTCGCTTTTAACCACGAGTGCCGTGCTAGAAAAAGAAGTGTGAGAACGTACACACAAAAACTGCCATTTTCAATAGCGCTTGGAACGCATTTTGAAATAAGTATTTATAATAGTCTTCACTTTATTGCGCTACAAACGAAAACATGAAAAAGTGTGAGAACGCCGTCCCCACGCGTACCATCGCCACTGCACCCCCTGCTTTTAACAAGGTTTGGTGGACTGAACTGAATATTTTTTCACGAACCAGCAACCAAACACATCAAATGCTAAAATGCAGCTTCGTATAAGTGAAACGCTTAAATAGAAGGTAAACCCATCTGCATCATGTACTTTTTGCGAGCTGATTGCGACATGCTCTCAATGTTTGGAACAAGCTCAATCCGTCGATATTGACAAGCGCGTTGGCGAACAAGACCGTCAGCTCGTCCTTGTGCCAGGCCACGTTCTTTGTGTTGAATGATCCTGGATCTTCAGTGCGGCATTTCAAATCCACGACGGGCGAGTCGTGCAGCGTCTGTGACATGAGGAGTGTACCTGTCTGGAACAGAACAACACTTTCTGTGACGTAAAGAACACTAGAACAACACTTTCTGTGACGTAAAGAACACTAGAACAACACTTTCTGTGACGCAAAAAAACACTAGAACAAAAGTTCCCAACCTGAGGTACATGTGTCCCTAGAGATATATTTGCCTATCTGGAGGGGTACATTTATTGTACAGACGCAACAATTTAACTTTGTGACATAACGAAGTCTACCTTTAGAGTCCAAAATTATAATAAAAGTCCTATTAATATTCAGTAGATTTTTGTTATTTTACTCAGGCTTTTTCTCATAAGAAATTTTAGGGGCAATCGGGTACATGGTCAGAGAAAGGTTGGAAACCCCTGCCCTGCACTAGAACAACACTTTCTATGACGCAAAAATCACTAGAACAACACTTTCTATGACGCAAAAATCACTAGAACAACACTTTCTATGACGCAAAGCACTGGCAGCCAATATGAAGAATATGTTGTACGCTGTGAATATTTAAACACCATGTCAGATTTTGAAACTTAAATATCCTCACCACTCACGATACATACAAAAACGTTCTAAATTCAAGTTCCGCCTCAGGAAATTAAAAAAAGAGGTCTGGGTTCATAATCAAACTACTAACTTCTGTATACATGCAGAGCAGCCCAGATGCAAAACCTGCCACAATGCATGTCCAGTCAGAGTGGCCATGCGATGAACGCTGGAGAGAGACGAGGGGTAAGCAAAGCACACTGGCGATGTTGTCCCTAACAAACAAAAACATTTGTGATCAGTCACAACATCACATGTGTGGTTTGCAGCAAAGGGGTAATTAAGACATTTAAAAAAATAAAATGGAGTAACACTGGAGACAGCAACAGCGTTTCAACATCCATCAGAAACCCATGTTTGTAGCTGCCAAAGCTGTGAAGTTTTTCGACTTTTTATTTAAGGTTTTCAAGAGAGTACATAAATTCAAATGTGCATTGTTCTGTGACACATTCCTGTGACATTTCAATATTACTCCACAAAAATAGAAATTACACGTAATGTCCATAAACTTGGGTATCACAATTACTCTCCAAGGTTAGCCAAGCTGTTCAACAACCCTAGCAAAGCAATTTGTGATCAAATTCGGCCGTGTCACCCTTCTGGTGTCTTGATGCTGAAATGTTGATATGTGCAATCAGAATAATCACAAGGTTATGAAAGTCGTGCGTGGCAGGCTGATTGCTCCGGCTTTATAGCCAGACCAGATGAGGCAATATTCACAACGCTTTACACTGTGACTGCAAAAAACTACCTCCAAAATTTTTGATAATGGTGGTGTGAGCACGTTTTCAAAGACATTTTTCGTGTCATCATCAAGTTCCACAAAAAGCTGTTTTGACTGAACTTAATAAGTTTAGGAAGTATAAGACTGAAAGAATTTAATTCCAAAAGTAGTAAATCATACGAGGGATCTATACACACAAGAGTCCTGCGCGGATTGAAAGTTCTTGTCTGCTCCCACCCCACATCTGCAGGAATTTGAGAAATCTTGCCTTCTGCCAACCTGCAAACTTCTAACCCGCACCCACCTGCTCCACCCCGCACTGTTTCCGCCCCAAATCTGCACCTGTCACTGTGTGTCTGAAAACCACTAAAAACTCATGCAACGTGTTTCTTCGCTAGTGGCAAGTTATTCAGTGGTTCATTTCAAAGTCAACAGAAGCTCTTAAAAACACTGCAAAGTAAAATTGTGAAACTTTTTAGTCAACCTTGCGCGCTTCTTAGCTTTAGCAGCACTGCTGAAAAAGAGTATGTCGTTCACTGATGAACTCTTCAAATTTGCTCTTCTTCTATTCACAACATGCCCAGCCATATTAAACACTTGTTCACTAGCAACGGTTGTTGCCATCATGCAGAACATATTTCTTGCAAGATCACTGAAAGCTGGAAACTCCAATCTGTGGAGTTTTGCTACACCCTTGTACCGCAAGCTCTCTGTAACATTGAATTTCTTGCTCATGTCACTTTCACATGCACTGGGACAACATTCAGTTACCCACACAAAAAGTCTTATCCCGCACCTGCCCCGACCCGCGACCAGGTACAATATGTGCTCGAGCTGCACGGTTACATGTCTCTGTTGAGTTTCCACAACCCGCATTGGTCAACCAGAACTGCGCAGGACTGTAATAAACACTCAAGGGGGTGTGTTCGGGTAACTCACAATGCTGATTGACCTGTGAAGTTTGCCTACCATTTAGAGGACATAATTTGGAGCACATAAAGCTTAAATTAGCTACCCAATTTTGAATGAAAGCAAATGGACCTACTTTAAGATTAACTACAATTTTTATGAGGTTGGTTGTTTTGCATGTCACCCTGCATTTCTTGTACAGTCTTTCTCGGGTTTTAAAAACATGAGCTTCCAGACCCGCAACCAGATGGAGGACAACTGGGCAATTGCCCCCTGATAATTTTAAAAATATATTTAGTTCTTAGGTACAGCAACAAGCTGCATCATTTTGAGCCCCACCACCACCCCTCCCCAAAAATATGAGCTGGTTACGGCCCTATGAACATCAGTGATTGCAACACACTACCATGCATTTGCATCAGTAAATATAAATCGTCACCTTTTGGATACCCAGAGGAAAATTACTAAACAGAAATCATGGATGACCTGATGCATGTCTTTGTGTGCTCACTACTCATCGAAGGAATGAAAGTACTTTTTTATGGTAAAATCAGACTATTGAAAAGAGTTTACCAGCAGAACTGCAGCTATGACTAGGCTGAAAATATTTTCATCAATCCAAGACTTACTCAGAGTATATAGAGTAGCATCAATACATACCTTTCCATGAGACATCCTTTCCAGCTAGTATTAAAGCATATTGGAGAGTCTGGATCAGAAGACAAAGATTTTGCTGAAATAAAAAGAAAAATTTATTCAACTGTTTCATACAATTATCATGAACCACGATTTTCTGGCCTGAGATGTTTGAAAATTGATCCAACAAAACATTTCGCAAGTGCAAAGACAATATTAAATGTACACAAGAGCAAGCAACTGCTATCTAGCAAAACGACAGTACATGTTCATTACAAGTCCATAGTGAAAAGGTTGCGAAGTAATTCAGCGATATCAAGAATGTTGACAATCTACTCCAAACTTCACTAACTACATTTTATAACCACCTCAGTACAAGTAGGATAAAAACATTTTTAAAAGACAAGCAATGCCATTGACACACCATTCAGCAAATTACGTTTATTGCACAGTGCAGTGACCTTTGTAGACAGTACTGTATAGTGGATGCAAACAACGTTCACATTGCAAATTGGCATTTCAGAGTTGTGATTATTTTGCTGTGCGTGTTCTGGGTTTTTTTCGGTCATAGACCAAAATTTTTTTGAAATGTCCAAAAAAAATTAAGTCATTTCAGTCAGATGTCTGAAAGAATAGGCTAATGAACACCATTGCGGCAAGTTTTAACACAACTGTGACACAAATAACGGAAATGTCTGTGACCAAAATGTCTCCGCAAAAAAATGACCAAAATATTTCAGCAAAAAAAAAACAGGTGCATGATGGTTTGCTGATGTCATCCCATCATTGTGCTAAGGGAGTTTTGCTTAAGTGTGTTTTGGATCTGACCGATTCATGATACGCCGGGTGTGTATGCTTGCGCACTCATGCGCTGATTTCGTTTCACCATTAAGTTTTCGTACTGCCTAGCATGCAGACCATGTTTTTGGTATTCTTCTGCTGCATCGCTGTCAAAGTATCTTTGCTGCTGCTGATCAGAAGCCTCATGCAAATAAAGGTTTGTAATACCAGGAAATCTGTGAAAATGAACTTTAAAAAAGGTGAGAGCTAACCAGGGTTGCGGAGTCGGAGGTTTGAGCAGAATTTATAAATCATCAGCTCATGTAAACAGAGCAAAAACAGCATGTGCCAATACAGTCTAGTTGCATTTAATTGCTAAAATGAATCAATATCAGCAATTGTAAGCAAAATTATGAGAAAGATTACCATCCAAAAAAACAGCTTTGTCAGAATGATAAACACACATGAAGTTCATCGCTGGAGAAACCGAAACACCACATCTTTGTGTCCAATTTGAATCTTGGTTTGTCTGCAACAGGACAACAAAACTGTGTTTCAAGAACATAGCATCATAACACAAAACAGAACAACTGAAATAATGTTTTGCTAACCTATCCATCTTTGCTTACCTCATCATCTTCCAAAGTCAGTTTGTCCCAATCACCATTGGCCCACTCATCATCAAATTCTATAATCAACATGTGTAGATATGGTAACTTTTGTATAAGAAAAGTTAATCGTTGTGTCCCAGGTCTCTCTAAGTTTAATGAATATGAAAATTCCATAGTAAACAACCTAGAAAATTGCACCAATACAACTAATCCTTTGCTGTATGGGTTCAGATCAAAACAAAATTACATATTTATGGACTATGCCAGAATTGGCAATTTAACTTTCACTTCATAGCTTATAAAACATTTAATATCTAATCAAACACTGAATGGCTGTTAGAATGGCTGTTTGCCATGCTGGCAAGGTAATCATTGTTTTCATAGCAACTGCAATAAAAACAACATATGTGCATGACTTTGGCTCAACTACCTCAAAATATTTAATTAACCATGTGAAGATGTTCTGACAAATACACATTTTTTTGCAGTTTTTCATCAAAATTCATATAATTTCAGTATGTCAAAACTTTCAGTTGACTAGAACAACCAATCGTTCTATGACTGTACACATAAAAGAAAAGCTGATGAAAATGCCCAAGTTCTTAACAATAGACGTATCAGTTATTGAAGATTAATTTAGAAACTATCATGTGATAGGCACATGCAGTGACATATCCAGCATAAGTTGGGATTTAAATTCTTAACTGTTGCACATTCAGATGTACAACCGACCATCAGTAATATTTTTCAAGAGCTTGAACTAGTTAAATCACGACATAAAGCAGGGTATTTTAAAGGTATTTTAAGGACCCGCATAGATTGGAAAATGGAGTCCCTAGAATCAGAGAAAATCATCAAGGGAAATATGTGAACGGATACTGCAATCAATATTACGAAATGGTAAAAAAGGATGCTTTGTTAAGCAAAAGACATGGTATGTGTCTATTGATCCGTGGGATCAATAATATGTAATTCCTTTTTTAGTCGCAAGGTGACAACTTAAATAGACTGATCAATTGTTTTTCCTATTGTAGTTTACTATTTACCGAATCGCTATGTCTATTAAATAAATATGAAACATAATATCAATTGGTTTGGCAGCTCAAACAACTTTGGTATAGCTACATATATGTGTAGAATACATATCTAAGATCAGATTCACCTATAAAATGACAAAGCGATCAGATCATCATCATCATGGCCTAACAATGGTGCTCAAAATAAATCTGATTCAATGCAATTTAGTTGGAAATTTTTCAGGTCCCTACAGGTTCATACCAGGTACCTAACATTTACCTTAACAAAAAAACTGAAAAAAGCTACTATGTTACTTCAGACCTGGCTACAGGCAATGTAACACAACTAAACTTTCGTTGTTTAAAAGTGCAGAAGGTTTTAACATAATATGTAGAATGCATTGCTCCATCATTAAATTGAGTGGTTATGATGTGGTCTCACAGTAACCTACAGGGCTAAAAGGCCGATGCATGTGACATGAAATGGCAACGTGTGTCTGAGAATAAAACTTGTTTATAAAAAAAACTTGACACAATGTACATGAAGCAATATCCTGCTAATTACTTAGTCACAATATTTTTAATTAAGGCATTTATTGCAACATCAATACCATATCATAGACTAATACATGGATTGGCATAGTATGAGCAAAGCAAAAATAACTGTAAATACTAAATATGCTGCACAGCTTTGTTGACAACCCATATCATTGCTAGTATGTGACAATCCATTATTTCATGAATCACCTCTTCTAGCAAATGTAGTGTATTGTCAAACATACCTGCTGTATCTTCTTTATCCAGAAGATAGTTTCTAACTTCAGTCAGATCAGCAATCCGAATAACTTTTGCCAATGTACAAGCCGACATTTTACTCACTTCATCAATTATTCTTTCAATAATTACATGTAACTCCCCACAAACATGCTGAAAAAGAAAGCAACAAAGAATAAAAGGATTAAATAGTTCCACAAACATTTTTCCAATTACAGTACATCAGACAAAATGACAATTTGAATATTGAGGAAAATACTCTTGTGTTTATTAGAGGCAAGCTACAAGAAACTCAAATCTAAAATTGTCAATTCAAAACTAAAGGCAATAAGTACATAATGGTTTAATTTCTGTTTTGTTAACACGCTCAGTGCCAGGGTGTGATATATTCATACATTGAGCCACTTTTCTTGCATCACTTTGCGGTGCAAAGTTTGCACCACCATAACTCACTAACCGATTAAGCTAGAGAGCTGTTCAAAACCCTGAAGATGCAGGAAGTCTTCTAGTTTAGATTAAAAAACAATTGGAAAGTTTTTGATTTTGTTTTTTGTGGGTGTTGTTATAATGGGAGTATGTTTAAGCATTTTTGGCCAAGGTCACTGGGCCCTGGGTGCCAACGCTAAAGACAATTTTTTTACTCAAGTTTTTAGTAGAAACTAGGCTATAATATGAGTCTAATTTAGAGCCTTTAATTAGGCATCTAGCGTTACTGGTTCAAAAGTTATGGCCAAAAACGCAAAATTTTGTTTTGGCCATAACTTTTGAACCCGAAATTCTAGAAAAGTCAACCAAAGGCTCAAAAAACTCAGATTATAGCCTAGTTTCCAATAAAAAGTTGAGTCAAAAAATTGACTCTTGCAGGTGGGGCTCTGTTCCCAATGACCTCAGCCAAAAATCCCAAAACCTACCTTACCTATGATGTCACCCACAAAAAAACTGGAATTCAAAACTTTCCAATTTATTTTCAATGCAAACAAGAAGACTTGCCACATTGTTTGAGGGTTTTAAAAGCTCTCTACCTCAATCACTTGGCGAGTTATGGAGTTGCAAAGTGGTGTGAAAATACGGAGTCAATGTGGGCTTTCAAAGTACAATTTCATATACCAGCACCAAAGGTGTTAAAGTTGGGCATCAGAAAAATGTATGAAATAAATTGATTGCTTGATAACTTACGACGATCTCTTACAGCTTTTCAGCTAGTTTTTTGGATTCCTTGGGTCTTACAGAATGTCTGCCACTTTTCACCCATATCAGGTGGTCAGAGGCTGAGAAATCAGGAATTTAATATGAATTTAAGCATGTTCATTGAAACATAATGAGCAAAAATCGTGTTTTTTGAAACGATTATAACTCTGCAAATATTTGGAAATTTTCAGTTTTGTTTCGCATTCTATTTTGTTATTTCAGTAAGATCTACAAGCATACCAAGTTCCCATAGAATGCAACACATTTGATGTAATCCATTTCATTTGGCATGGAATGACCCAAAAGCTAAAACAGAAAACATGCTCCATCTTTATGTCAATAGCCTACAAAAAGCAAGGGTTGCAAAACCAAACAATCTGTAACATTTGCACATTGTTTCTTTGATTTTTTTCAAATCTTTCAATTTTTATGATGCTTGTTAAGCTTGAGTAACATGTTGCACAGTGCTTGTGATAGCAGTGCAAGGCGTAGGCTATAGTCTGAAGCAGAACATGCTTCACGATTTTTCTCACTGATGCTTCGTAACTGGGGGGGAAGGTGTGCATCCCCAGAGGGGCATCAGGAGATTTCTAAGGGCGGGCACGATCCCTACATGCTCTACAACATGGAAAGATTTTGAACAGGAATGTGTCCCTTCCAAACGTTACGCCAGTGCTAACTTTACGCTCCTACATTATATTCCGTTTAGTACCAGCAGAGGTGGAAGTCAGGGTTAAGTTTCTTAAAATTTTGCTGGCCGAATTTCAAGCTGCATGCAAACATTCAGGGTCCAAACTTGGGGAACTCCTCATAGTTGGCATGCTAAGCCCCTTTGACAATAACATCTGTGCTGTTCTTGCATTTGAGAACAGCATGGGACACATAGAATTTAAGGTAGCTGGCTGCATCGCAGAGTGGCTCGCCTAATTCCAGATAAACATGAATGCATACACGTTGCACAGCTCCATGTAGCGTGGGATTCAAATATGGCTTTCTGTAATTGGACGAGTTTTCTGCAATGTGGCCGTACACCTGCATGATACTAATCTGCATTTGTGCAGACTGAATGTGTTTGTGCTCTATGGACTTAGTGTTTGTTAAAAAGACCTTAAAACTAAAAAATGAAATAAATTCACCGAGGAATACATTTGTTTTTACAACTTATTTACCGTCAGGGGTGCATGAACCAAATGAAAATTACTTGAAGGGAGCATGGCAAAGAAAAGGTTAAGAACCACTGCTGCAGAATGTTGCAATTTTTTTTTGGACACTTTTTTCTTGATACAAGACAAAAGCATTGTGGGCACTGATTTCCACAAAGTAGAAAAAAATCTTCTTGGTCCACTTTAGCGATTTGCAGGTGAAAGAGTAATATGAGATCATCTGATCAAGCAGATTCACACCTGACATGTGCCTGTTGTAGTCAACAATACACACAGGTTTGCAAATCTGCTCCATTGCCCAACTACTGCACTTTTTTCATCTTGCAATCATAGTCATTGAGGCATTGTGTTTTGTGGATATGACTTTCACTACTCGTTTGTCTTTCCAGGCCAGAACAAGGACTTTACCATTCTTTCTGGCTATGACATCGCCAGTGCTCATCCTGTCCAGATCACAAATTTTGCAAGGCTCACCTCGGTGGCTACTAAGAGTGCCGATGGTATAGACTTTGTGTTCTAGCAGAAACTCACTCAATCTAACACTGTTGTAAAAATTGTCCATGTACAGGGAATGCCACAAAAACATGCACTTTGGAGTGAGTAGCCCAGTGACAATTACCTTCAGAGATGAAGAAACACCATGATAAATGTCTATGTTCCAGCAATATTTGCTTTTTGAATCAGCTAAGATATAGGCATGGATGCCATATTTTGTTGCTCTGTTTTTTTGGTATACTCTGAGGGACAACTTCCCTTTCCATTTCATCATACTTTCATCAATAAAGATGTTCTCACCAAGATTGTACAGGGAGTGCCACCGTTCTGCGATCAACTTGTAAACCGGTCGAATTTTGTACAGTTTGTCATCCCTATTTTGAGGGAGATCGTCATTGTTGTTAAAATGGAGGTATCAGGTAATCTGCTGGAATCCATTTCTGGTCATAAACATTGAGAAAAATGGCGTGGTTAAGCGCCGTAGTCACGACTCCAATAAGATGTAAGCTTGCCGTTTTTTTAAGGAAACCAATCATCATGACCAGTCCGATATATGTTTTCAACTCCTCTTCTGTTACGTCGGTCCATGGTTTTACCTTGGAAATTTTGCATGGTGTAAAAGGATTAGCAGCCCGAGCTTGGGCAACGTATCTGTTTTTTTCCACCACCACCACTTTCCCCAGAACATCAGCAGTGAAAAACAACATAAAATATTCTACAGGGCCTTCACAGTTGCTTACTTGAGCAGCAACTATTGGGCCCTGGCTGTCCAAAAAAGCATTCACTACTGGCTGTCATGTAGCAGGTCTTCACCTGCTAGGCTGTGCAGTTGCCATAACATCTTCATCTGAATCAGATGACTCAGAGGAAACATCTTGCGGCAGATGAACCTCACTCTCATAAAAATTGGATAATGATCATTCATATTAGGTCAAGGGGTTGGGGTTGAGAAACATTCACTTTTATAAAATGTATGAACCAAAACCAATACTTCAAAGCACCTGATACCTGTACAAACTGACATTAGCTAAATATTTATCATGACACACATTTATCTATCAATTAGGTTGGCAAAAAATCCGCCTGCCTCGTAAGCACTTCCCGCTTGTCAAACATTACAAAAAAATGAACACTACTTTAGCAAGTTCTCAGCCGAGCAACATGGCAACTACCATAGTCACCATGTTATAGAAGTAACAACTTCAAAGCAAGCATTTTTTGAAACTAAATGCAGCAATAAGTAGCATTAGATAAATTAGCTTCATCACCGTGCAAACAGTAATTTATGAATTGGGTTGAAAACAACCTTTCTCAGTTTCTGCCTTATTACTGTTTGCCAGCTTGTCAAAGCATTTCTAAAAAAATCAAATCTACTGCTCTAGCCACACTTTACCGAGCTTATCTTTTTTCAGACAGAACCATTTACAAGGAAAAACAAAGATTTCAATATTTTTCCCAAAACATGGATTTTCTGATACTGTCTAAGAGCATAAATTCACACATTTTGCAAATAAAAAGCATTAGAATAGGTACCACAATGGAAAGATTTCAGTAAAAATGTAAATTAATATGGGTTAATAGTAATCATTACTAATTACTATTGTAATCAGTAATGGGTCCAGATTTCATTTAGCCCTTAGATTAATTTACATCATCCAAGAACAAATAAATGTGTTAATACCTTTAATAAACATGTTAAAATTAACTTTTTAGCTCATTTTCTGCCACCTATAAAAAATAGTTGCAAATGCATTTGAAATAAGCTGAAAGCATTGTTTCATTTCACAAATCAATTTATCAATTTTGATAGCAATTTTGGCACTGATCTGTTGCAAAAAGCATTTAAATTAAAGGAAGTGACTACAGATACGCATGGCCTGACGTAATTCAAATAAAAAGGCTTCAATTTGTCATTCAAGCAGCATGGGTCTCATGGTGTAGAGGTTATGCGTCACAGATGCTATGCCATGGCTTTTGGCTGGACTCTCACCTTGCTGACTTTATTTTTTTTATACTTTTTTTCAGGCTTACGTCTACGTGTTTCCTTTACGGGTTAGTGTTAGGTTAGCATTAGGAATAGGTTAGGTTAGCATTAGCTTAGAGTTAGGTTAGGGTTAGCCCAGCATTAGATTAGAGTTAGGTTAGCATTAGGAATAGGTTAAGGTTAGGTTAGCATTAGCTTAGAGTTAGATTAGGGTTAGCCCAGAGTTAGATTAGAAAAGACGTTTGGTGGTACAGAACTTGAAGATGGCGTGAAGTAGGAGATTCATCCCAAAGCTTTTCGTCTGACACTCTTCAGGGGATATCGTCNG
>JGI24021J15306_10001164_pt1 | contig 24655 bp, 12 predicted proteins | sample Ectturendosymbi1_FD_15306 | JGI IMG/M metagenome (IMG submission 15306) | reverse complement strand
AATACTAGAATACACAGTATTTTGTTCTGGACAGGTGAAATGTTGCTAAAGTTCATAATTGGGAATTTTTTTCATGTAGGAAGTGTTTCTTAAGTTTCCATGTAAAGGTAAAGGTGGTTGAAAATTTGATATCGTCTGGTATTGAAGACCATACTTTTGGGCCAATAAATTTAAGAAAACATTTTCCTGAGAAAGAGTTAACTCTAGGTAAAAACAGGTTTCTAGAGTTTGCTAGTCTTGTAGAGTGATAATGAATTGAGCTGAGTGAAATAATAACGATAAGTGTAACTCACTGGCCAGAAGTATCTTTACTAAGCATGTTCTGTACCAGATAAGTTGTATCAACTAAAAAGGTACATGAACTACTGCTTCAGTGGATAATATTTCCGTTCAAATATTTTAGTCATATTTATATATGGCAGTGGCTATAGATCTGCCAGAGGGCCTTTATTTTTTAAAAGTTATTCATCTGCCACCTGCAACGTGACAGTAACACATGACAAGTGTGCAGTAGACTGCAGTACACTTGTTAGAGAGGTACTAACCTAACCCCTAAATGTAAACTCTAAACCTCAACCGTCATAAACCTCTATCCCCCTAAACCGAAACCCCAAACCATAAACCTAAACCATAAATCTGAACAGAAACTACTACTGAAACGAACAACGCCATGGTAAGATCCAAACTGTAAACCATTCACACAGCAAACATAGATGCGCCTGGTAAAATACCATGATGTTGCCGTTAAAGTGACAAACTCAGCATTTTATTTGAACCATGTCACATGTGGCGGACCTAAAGCCACTTACCTTATATATAAACTATATTTTATATAGCACCTAAATTGCAGTGCCTCACAAATCAGTGCAACAATAACAAGACATGTTTTTTGACTTTTCTGTACCAGACCTGCACAATTGAGAAAGCTCAAAGGGCCAGATTATCAACATAAATTTGCCATGGGCCACAAAAGTCTATTTCATTTCGATGTAGAGATTTTGTTGTAGTATGGAAGAAATTCTGGAACGACAATTACTTATTCGAGGTCGAGTTATTGCAACATTTTCTACATTTGAGAAAGTTCTCTTGGGCTTTCTGGACCCATTGTATGTGTATAGAATAAAAGCTTTTGCGGGCTGCATGCGGCCCATGGGCTGTATGTTGTGCAGGCCTGTTCTAGACCAGTGGATAGAGTTAAAATATTTAAAATAGTTTCTATAGAGATACAAAGGGTCCAGAAATTAAGTTGTCTTACTGGTTAGAAAAACTTAAGTAGGTGTAAACTGTAGGATAGAATAAAAAATAGGGTGTTTCCAATTTTTATAATAATCAATACAGTAACTTGACCAATTATTTTTGAAATGATCTCGAATTTTAACAGTATGTGTAGAAGCAACTAAAACTTTTGTTTCTTGCATTTATCTTTTCAGGTATAGAAATGTCAATCACTTTAATAGCAAAGGTGTTTTGTGTGTTAGAATGTGTTTGAATGCAATTGAACAAGGCTGTGCAGCTCACGTTTGCAAGAGATTCAGTTAACAAGCAGCAAGCTGTATGGAAGATTTAGAATTATCACAAATACAGTATTTAAAGAAAAAGTTCGTTTGTGTAGGGTCAAACCATCTGGCTGACAACTAGTATCTTGTGCAATTCAAATTGACACATGCTTGAATTCTTCAACCTAATTTTTATGAAAAAATCCTGTTCTGGACACTAAACATCAAGCCTGTTTTATTTCACATGCACTGTTCCCTCCAATTTTTAGTAATGCTGCATGGAAAAACAAGCGGGTGCGCTGAATCGCAATTTTACTGAGCAGAAGTTATTAAATATATTACTGCGGGCAGTTAGCAAGTAGTGGAGACTGTGCTAAGCATTGTTGCAACTGCGTGTAGCAGTGGTGCCCAACCAGTCGATCGCGGTCTACCGGTAGACCGCGGGTTGTTTCCAAGTCGACCGCGAGAACTTTTGGAAATATTAAATTTTGTGTCTACAGTGGCTTCTGATTAATATGTGGCTTATAGTGATTGTAAAAATTCCTCGCTGAGGCAACGTGGCCCAACACTTGGATTCAATAACCCTGTCTATCGAAAGAAACCCTTTGCCAGCAAAGAATCGGACACTAAGATCGTACAGAGTATATATTTCGCCTGCGAAGAGGCATCATCAGCTCTTATTCAAATAGAATCTTTTTTCAATAACCATAACCCTAAAAATGGAGGTCTTTTCAACAACCCCTCAGGTTTTCAATAACCCCTCATAATGGAGGTCTCCTGCAGTTGCCGCCCACGTGTCGTGATGACGGGATAAAGTGATGTGCTGGTTACTGAGACTAAGGAAAGCCGTTAGTTTAGTATATGTTGCGTGTTACGTTAGTGAGCATTAAGACCATCACATTTTAGAACTGCGTGTGTAGGCTATATGAGCGCATGCTCTCAGTTTAATGCGTTGGTTATGGCGCTTCGCAGGTAAGTTGACGCACATGGTTACAGATGCTAGCGTGCGCAGTGCTCAGAAAGCCAACAGAGATATTTGTGTGTTTTTGCACATGTTTGGGTATGTTTCTAACTAATGATAAGCTTATTTTCGGAAGAACTGTTTCTGGCTATTTGTGCATTAGGCGCCATAGAAGGCTACTACCTTCAAACAACTGAGAGCTTTTGAGCTTCAAATTGTGTGCATCCTTAAAAAAGTTATCGCATCCATACTAGCAGCTAGCGATCAGAGTGGTTATTTTTTTAACGTTAACATAGCTGAGACAAAACGAGCCAAGATCAACCATTTCCACCCCAAATGAGAGGAAGACCATTTTTTGTTTATTCTCATTCAAAACCTGTTTGTTTGATTTGCAATGCAACGGTAGTGCTGACCTTCACACAGAATCCGGTTACGGCTTACGAACCGGCTTATGGCCACGGCAGTCTTCACACATGCAGCAAAAACGCTACCTTCACACATGTAGCAAAAACGACAACCACGGCAATCCGGCTTACTTAAAACCAATTTTAAGTAAGCCGTTCGAAACCGAGAAAATTCAGCCGGATGCGGCCAACGGAGCATGTGCAAAGATTGCCATTGGCCATGAGCCGGTTCGTAAGCCTTAACCGGCTTCTGTTGGAGCGGCATTTCAAAACACCACACGAGAGCTACGGGAGGGATTTACCTGCCCAAACGCCTTTACATGCCACAAAAATTCGAGACTTGAAAACACAGCTTGCAGCACCCAGCACGGCAGTCAATCTTCACCAGAACCCAGAATTAGGCCGTAACTATAGCTTCATATCGCGTCTGTCACGTCGTTTGTAGACACAATGAGCCATTCGAAGATAGAGATATTTTGAAGAAAGCCTTTCTCGAAGCAGCAAATAGCCTTTTTGAAAACTTCAACAATAAAACATAGATCGCGAAGGCCATAAAGGAGTGCAACTCTCCCACAATCTTCTACAAGACAATGTGAGGGAATAGTTATGTATGTGGAAGAGCAACTGAGGAAGGACATTGTCACGTGTGAGTGCTATCCTCTCCCGTCTGACGAGATGGTGGATGTGGCACAATTGTTTGTGTTTTCATCAGGATGGGATTTAAAGACATGAGTGCCAAGGAAGTGCTACTCAACATTTTGTCATTATAAGGACACACCAGGTGTAAGATTGAGGTTATTTTTAATGATTTTGTGGTGGGACTTATTAACGAGACAAAACTGCTACTCTTCATTCGGTGGTGGTGACATTGCCGCCAAAGTCAAGTCCCTTTTCGACTTGGAAAGCTCCGCTTTGAGGACGAGGTTCAGACTTTGTAAAATGGCATTGTGATCAAAGCCAAATCAATATCCACTCATACTAGAGAGCATCCAGTGCTCTGGGAACTGCTGGTGGCGGAGAAGTATCCCAATTTCAGAAGATGTGCAACTTATTTGTGCTAACCTGCTTTCTCGCACATGAAAATCAAAAAGTCAAGGCACATATCAACAATGACTGATGACCACCTTGTAGCTTGCCTACGCCTTGCAACCAGCCGCTACACTCCTGACTACGAGAAGCTAGCCTCCTCCTCCCAGTGCCAGGTCTCCCACTAAGATTGGAGGCAATTTCATTTTCTCAAACTCGGAGATTCACCTGTTTTGTATCTGGTTTACTTTTTCTGTTTGGTTCATATCAAGGTCATTCCTTAGCAAACAGATTGTAGTGTATATGTTTGAGAGAGGAAGGGTTTGTGATGTGAGTGACATGTGAGGTCTGGGTGGTTTTGCGACAGCAAGAAAGTATTGTGAAGTTAGCCACTGCAGGCTGGAAACGATATGAACGGCGCGATATTGACACTGGAGTGGTAGATCTCGGGCACGTGGCTACTTGAAAAGTAGATCTTGGGACAAAAAAGGTTGGGCACCGCTGGCGTAGAGGGATCTTAGCAGCTGCGCGGCAGCGCAGGCACGCAGCTTAGAGGGAACATTGTTCACATGTCAAGACCTTGTAGTCTCTCAGATCTACTGTATACATCTCAGAAGTTCTGGAATAGCCTGTGTGACCCAATTTGAGAATATTTTGCATTTTGGAAACATTATTGCCAAGCATAGTTTCAAAATGTGTAACAGCTCTCTTAGTTTTGCCCAAAGTAGTCGTTGCTTGAACAATCCAGGAATCTTGTGGCTAAAATTTTATTATGTCATCGAAAGTTAGCTGAAGCTGAAAGCACAATCACATTCACAACTCTCAGAAAGTGCAATTAACCAGATTGTTGAATACTTGGAATAATTGTTATGAGTAGAATGCTGTTCCTAAACCTGCCTGCTTGAGATTCTACAAAAGAATCTTATTTATATGTGGTGTTTTTCTTGATGGTGCTTTATAATATGGTCTTGTAGCACCACGACTGAGTTTGTATAATGTCTAGTTTCATTTGACTCGGCTTGTTTTGTGTTCTGAATGTGTTCCCTGCAGCTCTTCTGGACACCATGCACCTGGCAAGAAGGCTACGGTACCAATTTACAAGGTCTTGGTAAGACCCGGCCGACAGTCGAACCCTCGGCCTACCAGCACCAAAGTTCCAAAGTTGACGCACTTACCACCAGGTCACTGGCTGGTCGTAAAGAATCTTGACTGTTACGTGGAATTAGGGCGAAGATTGTGTGTCTGCCAAATGCTTGAGGCCATCCCGCATGATTAAGGAAGCTGGGCTGTCTTGGGACTGTGAAGTGAATGTCTTGAGCGAACTGCTGCATGACCAGTGTTCTCTTCAGTTTCAAGATCTAAGTGTGCGCAAGAAAGTGCGTTTGTGCAGGTATTCACAGTAATCTTCAATGTGTGCGCATAGTTTTGCTGCTATTCTTGGTCGCAAACGGTTTCTACGATCAGTATCTCTAAAGTTGATGACAAAATTACTCAAGTTCTCTATAACTTCAGACCCTCTGAAACCTTTAAAACCAGTCTAAGGAATTCACGACGAAACAACCCTTTCATCACTAAGAATCGCAAGCTTCCCAAGAGGTTATCGGTACTAGAAATTTCGCACCAAATACTCTCACTACATGCAGTACTTGTTCATATCCTTAACACAAATGTGCCTGCCAAAACGTTTTTTTACATAAAATACGCAATAGTGTTATGTTTTGCCATGTAGCTCAAACTTAGCACACATTTCACAGACTTTGTAAAATCACATGAGATGACTAAGTTTTTCCTACAAGCCTCTATTTTGAAATGATCGTATTTTGCTGCTTAACTTATCTAGCTTGGTCGGCAAGTTGCAGGACGTCTATGAAATCAATTAAGGGCGCATTTCTGTTTTGTTTATGAATCATCAAAGCCTTGAGTCGAATTAAGCGGTGAATACTAATGCGTGAAGTACCTTTTAAATGATGTTATTTAAGCGACTGCATTTGCCTCCGTGAAACTGGCAAATCTTGCGTAAATAACTTCACGAATTAAACTCAATTATTAAATTGTAGACCAGGTTTTGATATTAATCTGACTAGTTCATTAAATAGTGTTTGCTGATGACCTTAAAATATTAGCTAATATTATTCCTATTAAAATACTTTCTACGTTTGTATTTTTCTAAAAAAACGAAATCCACTCAGAGGTCAAAGCCTTGCTCATATTCTTTTGTGAAATCAAGGTTTGTGCATAACGCCTTTTTGCTTTCAAGGCCTCAAACCTATCGTAATAAATGAACAGACTCAAGTACAAACACCTGGTAGCGTTGATTTTGGTGGCTTGTGTTATTACTAACGCGCTGATGTAAATTAATCAATTTTCAATCAGGCATTTGCTGGAAAAGAAAGAGGCAAAGCGAAACATCGTTTTTTTCCTAGTAAAGTGTTCACTGATTGCAAGACGCTGTTTATTTACATACTTGGCTGTGACACACGGACCATCACAGGGGTAGTCAAAAAACACAAGCGTACAAAAATGCTTAGTCACAACGCATCACTGAGTGGGCGTTAGTATACGTTCTCTACACTGAAGAAGAACAAACATTGAAGCAAAGCACCAACAACATCTATTGCATTCGGTCATCTTCATGTTGAGCGCTATATGTAACCCGTAAGTCAATCATTAGATAAACTTTGCTACATGTCCCAGTTTTGAAGTTGACCTACTGCACCTATACCGGCATGAGGCAAATAACTTTCTGTACTCTTTGCCATTTAAGACAACAAGCTGTTTACGTGAATTTGCTGTGTTGTTAAGGATTTAAATAGCAACGCCGAACACATGGCAGCTCAAATTTCATGAGCATTACTTCAAGAGTGAAGGCATACTGAATGAGCACTTTGTGACTGGCTTTGAGAAAACGGAAAAGCTGCTTATGCTTTTATGAGATAGGCAAATAAAAACAATTCCTTGAATTGTGAGCCACGGAAAATCAGGAAGATGTAGAAGTGCAAACTTCGTTTCAAATCTTGGCGCCGAATGCTTATTAAACTTGGTGGAAGTTTTAGAGAAAAAAAGCAATTTGTCTTAATTGCAGTTTTTCTATTGCAATTATTAAAATGCGAATGTTAACGTTAATCATTTGCGTTGCACAGATTTCAAATTTTCGCCTTGCACAAACGCCAAGGAACACGAACAACGCCTCCACCCAGTATAAATTAAATTTCAATTCATGATTCTGTAGTATGACGTTTAAATAGGAAGGCGACATTTTTGTAGACTTGTACTTGGTTGAGTAGTTTCACGTCGTTAGGTGGTTATTGCGAACTGACAAAAAGTTCCTTGTTGATAACAGAATTTCGAACAAATATTGCGCAAGCATCCACACATAGCTTAGAGCAGGAGTCTCAAACTCAAATTGCCCCGAAGGCCAAGCGAGGAGACAAAGGTAACCCGAGGGCCGCATTATGACTCTGATGCAATAATGGCGGTACCGGAACCTTACCAGAAACAGCTTTTACATCTTTACTTCCAGCGAAACGTGTCATGAGTTTGAGGCAAATCATTTCTAGCCGCCTCTACGTTCGTTTGAAAGGAACTTATTCGCTCGCTAGCCGAGCACTTTTAAACACCGGTGAATAAAAGTAACGTAACTGTTAATTATTTGAAGATTCCCAAAAACCATCAAGGGCCGCGTGTTTGAGACTGGTTATTTTTCCGGTCATAAACCGAAATAATTTTGAAATGAAATTTAAGTCATTTCGGTCAGAAATTCTGAACATATAGGTTAAAAAACACTGTTACGACAAGTTTTAATACAACTGTGAAACAAATGACCGAAATGTTTCAGTGACCAAAATTTCTCAGGAAAAAATGACCGAAATGTCTCAGCGAAAAAAAACAACCAGGTTTGAGCCCCTGGTATAGAGGCAATACTGATCATGATCAAAAAGATGGTTGATTTAAACGTTTGCTGTGGTTAAATGGGTGCGCAGCGCCTTGTAAAGTTGTGCTGAAAAATGTCCACAAAACTTGATCCCTGCTGTTACACACACGACGTTTTAGCTAAAAGACCTGAAAGTGAAAACTGCGTTTACCCAAACAGCAGCATGTCCTCACTTTGCGAATAAATAGGCTGCGAACGTAGCTGTCCTGTTTCGCGTACAAATACCGCATGTGAGCGAAGGCATGTGATACAGCAGTGGTGAGAGCAACTGGAGACCGTGACACTTCACGTGGCCATGTGCAACCATTGCCCTTTGCAATACGTGTCCACTTCGAAGATTTTTTGCAATTACGAAAGTCTGGCGGTCGAAGTCCGCGTTTGCTGTGACTTTGAACTTTGCCCCGTTTTGGTGTCTAATTGCGTCTGGTGGTTTTATCGAACTTGACTGATGTTGTATTATTTTTGTTCCGGTTGTAGGCACTTGACTGTTGAAAAGGTATGAAGGCGCTACATCCCTGAAGGTTTCTAGCAGTTTTTTGTTTATTTGCATATGTAGGTTAGTTACCAGGTGAAAGCTCTACAAATAAATGTGTGGAAGCACCCGCTTTTGCGGATAAAAATGTGGGTGGTACAGTTCGATGATATTGTGAACGGGAGCGTTTTGCTCAAACCCAATTGTTTTGAAATTAAGAAAAAAATCATACAACCTGAACTTCAAAGTCGTGTAAGAAACAACAAGGCAAAAATCAATGATGAAGCCGTATTGCGAAGCGGCATCGTCAGCAAAATCTTGGCTTCCAACGTGAAGTGGATTTTTCAGAATACATTCGTCAATGGAATTCTAGGTACCTCTTCAAAACGAACGCGCATTTTCAGTTGCGTTGGTAGTTACCAGATTTTCCAAAAAATGTTTCACTAAATTTCAAAAACGCAGTCTTCCCGTTCGTGCTAAAAAAGGTTCTTCCAGCGGTGAAATTTGTCCATCAACTTGGTTTTGAATTGTCTTCTTTTGAAAATTGTTTATAATGGTGAAAGGTACAGGAGAATGGGGATCGTGGCCTGCCCTATAGAGAAGAAAACGCTTTCTAGTTTGGAGTGTGACGGCAAGCCTTGCATATGCTCAATCAGAAAGTCTCGTGTTAGAAAAGATGCCAAGACGATGCCAACATGCCTGCACACGAATGTTGAAGATGCAGTTCAATTCATCGTCAGTCAACTGTGTTCGTTGTTGGTCCTGAAAATATTCCTTGCGTACTATAGTTGGACTACGATTTAACCTTCCCTAGTTTGGGTTATGACTCATGCTTTCTGATGGCTTTTTTGTTTTGCTATGTACACAGGTTGTGGCATGAATCTCGAGCTGGACCACAAGTAAATGGTTTACAGTCAAGGCTGAAAAGACGTTGCCCGGCTACTCGGGTCGGATTATTTGTCGTCTTGCTTGCACAATAGACTCGGCGCGATATTTTGTATGTATTGGCTCCGCTCGACTTTCTGTTTGCCTGAGCCCATTCGCTCGCAGTGTAAAGTGATCGAGTTCATATTATTGGATTTTCCTCCCAGTTACGTACGAAATGACCGGCTCATGATCACTGCCATTTTCTGATTAAGATTTGCATTCGACCTAAGTAAACAGGCGAACGGAAAAGTCAAATCTATCGATTACCTCTCATTAATTTTTTTCTGAAGGTTGAATAATTTTGCAATACGTTCTATGCGAATCGCTTAATTACAGATGATCACACACGAGTAGCATTCGGCGAAACTTAGGTAATTTTACTCAATCTTTACTAATGATAAAAACGTTTTTCGAAGCGTCCAGTCTGGTTTCACGAATGAATCATTGATAATTACCTTATGTTTCTTATAGGTGATTTTACATTGCTGTTTTAGTAATATAAAGCAACATGCTTTTGTTGATATTGCGCTTAATTGCAAGCAAACCCGAAAGCAGTGACAGCCCCAAATTTGCAAACGCATGTTTTTGCATGCGTGGCTTTGTTCTTGCGTTGCAAAGTACACAGCAGTTTATCGGCGTTCAGCTAAGAATCTCTTATAAATAAACACTGTCATACTTGCCGTATTTGGTATCGAAAGAGGTAGACTTACGAAGAATGAGCTCTTCTTGTGTGGTGTGACGTTGCGGACTCATCAGTGGTACCAACTTTATAATATTAAAACAGTGCTTAGAGGTCAGGTCAGTAGTGGCACTCGCTCACTAAAACTTGTCAGTCTGGTGGTAAACGCAAAGCGCGACCTTAACTTTAATGGCCATTGATTGCAAATTCATTGAACCTACTTTGTGTCGGTCACAATTTTGTTGTTGCTCCACTGCCAACTGAGCAAATGCTGGCAAAAAGAAGTTTGTTGCAGTCGATCGTAAACTGGTGAAAGCATATACGCGTGCGCTTCGTCGCAGTGCGTGGTATTGTGCCGCACACATTGCACACAAGTTCTGTAGGGGTGCTTGGTTTTACGTACAGGGCCTGCTGGCTAGAACTTGATGAGATGTTTACACTCTCTCTAGCTAGAAAAAGAAGATTTTTTGTAAACAACAAGATTCGTGCAGCAGCTTCATCTGCGAACTATTCCGGATTTTGTGCAGTGATGTTGCTAATTTCTGCTAAACAACAAAAGAAAATTATGCATTGCGAACCACCAAGGTCCTTGCATTAATGACGAAATAATACCACGCCTTCTTTTCTCTTGTTCGTGCAACTGAGCAAGCTCAGGTGGTTGCTTGCCACACCTGAATGACAACTGCTTTTTATCTGTACGTTGCTGCAGCCTTTCTCGGGTCAGGATCGCATCGATCAAGCGTGTTTTTGTTTTCATTAGTTCTAAATTAAACTTCAACCCTTTTGTTGTTTTTTTCAAATGAAACGTCGTGCATTACCATGATTTTCTAATTANAAGGCCGGAGAGCGGGGATGCATACTTAGCATTTTTTTATCTTGTGCTCGTCTTGTCGCATTTCTGTTTTCAAATATTTACACATATGTTTAACAATCGAAGTTTTCTGACCAAAGTCCAATTTCCACGAGCAATCAAAGTACAGCGCCGCGTAGTGCGCGTCGCTTACCGCACCGAAAAGCAAACATGCTTACTATGGTCGTTCGAGCAAAGTCCGCTGTGCACCTTGTTGCATGTCAGATCTACTTTACAGACAAGCGTGGCTGGTAGCTTTTGGTGTTACTTTAACGCAATGTGCTCCTAGATAATTATTCGTTTTTTTAGTAAAAAAAAGTATACATTTGACTGCCTGAAGAAAGCGTCGGTTGCCAAGAAATCGCTATCGAATTTCAAGACCACAGCTGGAATCACAAATCATGGGTGAGTTTGTGTTTGTGGAGCATTGCGAGCATTACTGTGGCGTATTCGAATGAGTTTGATTCATCATTGCTTGGTAATTAGAAATAGTCCTAGAAGGAACAACGAAGAGACGAACGCGTAAACTCCTGGGCATATATATCTTTGACCGAAGTTAGAATTAACTTAAGTTTCCTATGCTGCATTGTTTCTGCAGCTAATTAAACTCATCTGCCGTTTACTCCAACCGCCGTTTTGTGCTTAAAATTCAGAATAATTGCAGTGCTTTATGAAAGTACATCATCGCCTTCTGTTCTGAAGTAGTGTACAACGATGGCTAGCAACCCTTTGAAACCAGTGTGTAAATTCCAAAGTGAAGGGTTCTTGCAAATTACTACCATTCAACTAATATCGTATTGCTCAGTGTAAGAGTTATCAGCGGACCAGGCCTAAAATGTGTCGGCAATGTGACGAACTTGGCAGTTGTAACTTTTTCATTTATTTCATCTCCCAAGAGATCCACGCACTGTGTCGCACACCCGTCGCAACGGGTGAGATTGGTGGAGCTGGGCTTCTCTATCTCCAAATAAAAATATTTCTCGCCCTTGTATTGCACGGCAATACATGCTTAATAACCACTATACAGTCGATGAGCTTTGATAAGCTTTGATTGGATTCCTGAGCCCTCCACCGCCCAAGGCGAAAGTCTTATGAGACCTTGGCTGGTGACGGGCCTTTTCTGCCAGCCATACTCGTGGACGACGTACACAACCAAGAAGCTTTCGTTCGCGGTATCGCTCGCCGTAAGGTTTATTCAAAGTACAATAACAAAAGTTTCGAAAGAGTACCGTCGCATGAAAGACGCTGCGGACCACTCCTGAATGACTCGCGTTCTCTGATTGGAATTACGCTTCGGCCTCGCCTGCGAACGACATCTCGCCGCTAGCCATTTATTTTATTGTAACACACAGTGAACCTTACTGCGTTGTAATTGGAGATATTCCGGACAGTATTTTAGGATGGCTTCTCGCTTAATTTTCCATTAAGAGCTTCGCTGCACCGTTTCGTTGTGTGCTTATCTAAAATAAGGGAACTGGTGAAAGCATTTCATTCGGAACATTACCGTTGGCCTCAATGCTTGGTAGTCATTTGCGCATGTAGTGTGGCAAAGCATGGTTTGCATAAAACAATCAAGCAGTTACCTGTTGTTGCCAGATTAATGTTTGGCATGGTACTGCTAAAATATTTCGAAGTGTTACCCGTTTATGTGTAACTGGCATGTCACAGTTTCATTTGTGCCAGGGTGATTGTCTTGCAAAGATGTTCCTTTGCACGGGAAGTGTTGCGAGAATTACACGCCTGTTAAATAATTAACCTGCATCCAATTCGTCTGCAGTGAAATTCGGCGACGTGCTCATGGGTTCGGATTCGGAAGGATTTTTTTCCAGGGCCGGGGGCCACTAGTGGATTTTTCTAGGGGGGCCAACAGTGGTGAAATGTAATTTCACCAACTCAAAACTAAGAGAAACATATTTTATTACTACAAAGTTGATAGGAAAGTATCAAATTTCAAAATCCAGGGGAGGCAATGCCGCCCGTCCGACGCCCATGGACATGTCGACCGTTTTTTTATCCCGTTCAGTGGGATGCCGCCGGACGAAGTTACGGTCTGCAGCAGGTCAGACTTGATAGTATACTTCCGCCATGCACTCGTATAGGTGCACAAAAATTGTTTCGTCTCGCACCGATCTTTCACTACAAAAAAGCATTTTTTTACCTGCAGCAACGTATGCAGAGAGATATAAAAAGGGATACACCGAAATCGAAATCTTCGTGTCAGGTCGGGCTGGAATTGGCCGCAAACAAAAGAAAATGTTCAGCTAGGAACGGAATTATTTTGGTGTTTTGTTTACTTGTGGCAGTTTTTCCCAAACACATTAAATCAGTAGAACCTTAAAGTCGCAGTTGATTTTCTCATATATAATTTTGCTTTTACCGTTAAGTAGAAATTTTAAATCAGTCATTTCGTACAAGGTATTTTGCTTTCTGTACAAGCATTTTCTTTTCTTGTAAGTTTCACTATTTTTTCTTGTAAGTTCCACTATTTTTTTAAGCGTAAATAACTTAATCTGACTGTTTTAAAAAAAACTAGTCCGTAAATTGTTATATACAGTAAAATTATTGTGCCTCTTTTCAAGTAAGTTCCAGCAGTGCTCCCTCAAATTGTCGACATTCTGTCATGCCGTTTGCAGTAAGAATCAAAACACTGCGAAAGATAAGCTAAATGAGAAGATGGGCATCGTATGTCGATTCACATAACACATACTTCAACATAAATCCTAAAAGACAGACATTTATCAACGAATCATTTTTGCAAAACATTGGATTGTTTATGAAGTAGCTGTCTGTGATGTCATAAAAACATAAAACAAGAATCAGTTTGTTAGCTGTGATCCATCTCAGAACAAGTTAAGTCAAGTCATGTTTGCGCTGCAAGTACACAGCAATATAACACATTTCAATCAACAAAGCTTAAAACAAACAGCACAGGTTGGGCGAAAGACGGCCAAAGCAGTCACTTATTCAAGCCCAGCCTACATTTGATGACTGTCAAATTCAACAGCACAGGTGAAGCACAAAACATGAGTTCAAAACGAACTAAAAACAAAACACAGAAGCCAATGTGTGCTCAGTTTAAAGTCAACGCTCACAAACATCTTACAAATCACATAGCGTATGTATCACAAAAAGTTAATACCCAGCAAGCAGTCGCGGATCAGGCCTAAAATAGTCGCGACTTTACTCGATAGGAAAACATACGTTTTAGTATTATTAGAAATGCACAAGTATTGCTTTGAGTGACCTTTGCATGCAAAAGAACTTCGACAAAGGAACGGGCATAAAAGCTCCCAAAAGTGATACGGTTGTCAAAGAAAAAATGTTGAACAAATAAAGTGAAAATGATTTAATGTCTGCCAGAAACTTAATTTCCGATCTTGACCGGAATTGGAAAAAAATCTTGATTTCCGGTTGAAACGGAATGACGGTACATCCCTTGTGCAGTGTTTTTTTAAGGTAATTTTAGAGACCGAAACGGTCTCAATTTTCCAGCGGTCTCTCGCTTTACGACCAGCTCAATATTTAGATGAAATAGTTGCGGTCTCCTAAAATGTCTTAACAGTCACCACGCCCAAATCTTGAAAAAATCCTCTCTTCTCAAACAGATGAAAATGTATTATTAAGAGATTTTCAGCACCTAAAGGAAGTTTATCCACATCGCAGGCTAACGGCTGATTGGTGTCCTCCGTGCGCCATTGCACTTTTCGAGTGTTCATGGCCAGATCATATCATCAGCCTTGGTTTCATTGGGCTGCGCTCAAGGTAAAATCATTATGGTGCGTCCCCCCTACCCGAAAATCGCAGCGTGGCCAGTGTTGTCACGGCTGGTTTTTTTTCACTAGATCTGGGGTTTTTCTGTTTTATCTGGGATTCTGGGGTTTTTATTGAAAATTTGTTTTTTTGTACTTTGGTCAAATTTTAGAAATGTATGTTGTATTACTGGATTTTCCATTCAAGAATACAGTAGTTTCACATACACAATGTGCAGAGTCAGTAGCCAGTACAGTTGAGCAGGGCTAGGCTTAACCAAATTGTTTGAAATCTAATGTTCTACAGATTAAGCCCTGACCAGGCATAGGTCAGCACTCTGATCTATCGCTGACGTGTCAAGGTCTGCTTGTGCATGATTTTGGAATGCTTTTTTGTTATGACTGAAGATGCTGTGGTTGCGAATCTGTTCATTGTTTTACAGGCGCATCATCGTGATTGTTATGAATGTAAAATTTTGAATGTTAAATTAGTAGTCAAATATTGCAGTGAATGCTATGATTAGGTGAAAAGAAAACTGTAAGACTTGAATGCATCATATGTACATGTTGTTTCATTTGTGCATTTAAGTGAAAGTAAAGAAAACATTAAACGTTTTTTTGAAAAGACCTAACTAACTTTTTATGTTACTTCACACATTTGGTTTGCTGCCAGCTTACTTGCAAATTGCTTACTTGTAAATTATCAGTATGTTTAAAAATAGACTTGAACTTGTTAAAAATAAGATGCGAATAATGCACATTACCTTAATTTTTATGTGCAAGTGCCGCTGGCGTACATTACAAGTTTGGTTTTGACTTTTTTAAACATTTTGTATTTCTGGTTTTTTTTATTATTTCCTGGAGTTTTTCAAGGTAAATTCTGTGGTTTTTCTTCATAACATAGTGGCAACACTGAGCGTAGCCCATGTTTTCTCGGAAATGTTGCAAAGACTGAAAAGTCGTCAATTTTTCTTGAAAAATTATTTTTTCAAATTTTTACGAAGTTATTTGCGCGTCATGTCAATGTTGGACATGCAAGTGCTTCTCCAATTCAGCCACCAGTAGGGAACGGTTAGTGCGGCCCTGCTTGTGGAGGCTGCTGGCACCATCTGTCGCTGAAATCAGTGCCAACGAATTTTTACTGAACCAGCTGCGTCGTATTTCTATAGCTGTAACTCTTTGCAGCAAGCACGTCTTTCCTGTGAAGACTCAACCATCTATAATTAACCCAAATAGCCCTTGCACTAAACATCTTGATACAAACATTTTTTATTTCTTTGATCGATTTCCCGTATGATACATTGTCATCTATCACCTTAACTGATAAGGTTCACATTCCTAAGCTCTACCACGTTGAAGAACTTGGGGATTGGCCTCCTAACTCATTTAGTGGCGGTAGCTCTGTTATGGAACGCCCGCCTCCAACAGAAATCGTGCGTGATCAATTTACGGCCACTGGGTGAGTCGTCGACGCGCATCTTGGCCAGGAGCGTTCAGCTCAACTGCTCCGACAAGAAGCAAATTTCAGGCTCAAGCCTGCCGCTAAATGCCGTCAAGTAGATGGTAAAGAAGGAAAAAAATCTTAAAGTTTACTCTTTCAAGTTTATTTTGTCATTGCAATATCACTGTTTGCTTGAAACTGGCTCGTGTAACGTTTGATTCATCACTTTTTCTCAACTGACATGTCGTAAACGAGTTTGCAAAGTCGATAATGGGGACCAAATATAAAATATCTATAACATCGTGGTCTTTTCGCTTTGCGGCTGTTTGCTCCTCATTTTATGATGTGATTGACTCCACCGTGGCGTTGTTTGCAATCGTCCCTGCCATCTCTCAAACGATGTGTGCTGTTGTACGTTTGCGGGCACTTATACATTGCCGCAACGTGAACACAGAACGCAATTTTATTTTAATGTCGTAGCACCAGGCACCTGTAATGCTACGCTGAAGTTCTTTTCGCTTAGATATTTTGCCGCTGGGCAAGGGAGCATATGCTGTTATTGCACCACGGAAAGGACAAAATGCCACCAGAATCGAAAATATTCTGTTAAAGCTAGCTCTTAAAAGCATTTTCGTTTCCCAGAATTTCGTGCCATTTGATGTGGTTCGCCATTTAGCTGCAGTCATTTTAAGTTACGAGGAATTCAACTGCGCTTTACGATCATCTAACGACTTGATTGTCGCTATCAAGTGACGCAATTGATGCCCCATTTTCAAAACATGTTTGCTCGAATATCATTTCTTAGAAGCTGCGTTTTCATTCGCTGTGCTCGTAGCTTGTCTTCGCAAGCTATTTCTTGTGGCTTTGTGTGAGCGTCTCAGTGAAAGAACGACTGAAAATTCCAACTTCATCTTATAATTATCTGAGGAGAAAGCAAAAGGTTTTTACAGCTTGAGAAAAGGCAAGGCGTTGTATTTTCGGGTAAAAAAGTCAGTTAACGCCAAAGTCATAACAATACAAGTTCTACTTCACAATTTGTTGCCGCAGCGGACTTAAGAAAACTTTGTGTGCTGGTAAGATTGTCTTACTCCACCTTCGTAGTATAACTGCACTGTTTCACGGGTTAACCGCACTGCAACTTAACGTGGTGGTCACAAGGCTGATGCCAACAAATGTGTATTGTAGACCATCAGATGATGGTGGCTAAGATTAGGATCGCCTTAAAATGCGCTTTTTCACCTGTGAATATAGTCGCCCGTAGCTGTTCCCAATCAAAACCAAAAAGAGACGCAGGCTTGTCATGCGCCCAAAAAAAGCTTATAGGACGATTCATAGCTTTTTCTCCCTATGTTGCTGTTGAGGCAACCCATGAACGTGTGAGCAACCGTTGAAAAAGTTGGCACGTTTCACATTTTGATGGAAAAGCCCTTGGGTAAAGGTCAGCATCACAGAAATAAAGTGACCTAAAAATACTTGTGCGTGAACGGACGGATTGCATGTCTGTAGGATTGGATCACAGATCGCATGCGTGACACTGCTCAGCATTTTATGCCAGCTGGTGTGCATGCAGGAAACGCGGTCTTGCGTCTTTCCCGTTTTTCCTCCAGTCTTTTTCACTTCGTTTTCTGTTTGACTTCCCATGTTGAAGTGCAACGTCTTAGTATGCAAGTGCAGTCGCTGAGCAGCAGGCGTCCGGTGGAACAATCTGTAGCTTGTGCGAGCTGAAGCGAAAAGGGAATAGTTGTGCTCCGGTTACTTTAGAAAAAAAATCGCTTGAAAGAGAAGATTCTAGTGTTCCGTGAATAAGTTGGAACTTGTCCTTATATAACCCTTGAAGTGCATGGCGTATTTGCTTGTAAATCTGCCACGAGATTTTTCTGACCATGTGGAGTTCCACTCATGAGCAGGATGTGTTCAACCCGCTACCGCTGGCCTTCTCGCATGCTACTTCTGCCTTTTTTGTTTTCATCTATGGCGATTGATCTGAGGTTTTCGAATTGAGCTCGTTAACGTACGTTTGTTATAGCTTGTTGTTTATTACATTGAAGAGAAAAATGTACTTGCGTTTTGCCTCTGTCGTTCAGGAGCGTCAGGTTTATTGCAAACCCTCATGTTTTGTCATAACGCATGCGGCTAATTGCCACCCGATTCATTTCATATTTACTCTGACGTTGATCAAAACTGTCATCTGCGGATGGTTTGTGCTTAAACCACGTAATTCAAGCGGATGAACACCAACCTCATGATGAAAGAAACAGCACACCAACCGTAAATAGTGCCTCTGCATTCCGTGATTAATTGCTCTATGTGTTGCTTAAGTGCCCAGTAACTTCAAGATGCGTCGTTTCATAGTTTTCAACGATGTCTTCCCGCTCTACGCAAGAAACAGCACATCGATGCTGAAAACTTCCATTTCCGTGACAATTGATCTCAACTGTGCTATTATATTTCATAACACGCGTCATGAAATGTGTCAAAGTGCTTCGTGGGCCAATGCCGTTGAAGCATGCTGTGCGTTAACGTAAAGTTACTCGATCTCACGTTCCGTGCTTCAACCAAGCTGCTCCTGCGCAACTAATACTCCATGCACATGGATGCTGTTGACGTGCAATTGCTTTGAGTGGCAAGCACAGCTGTGTTGAACTTCACACCTCATCCGTGATAGTCATTTAGCATGTTTACAGGTTTGCTTGCCGTGGGGCATTCAATGAATACTATCACTCTAAAGCTCTGAACATTGCGCATTATATTCCGTTCAGCACAAGACTTATGTCCGCAGTGTAGACCAAACTGAAAGCAAAGGAACGAAAATGTTTTGATGTTTTGATAGATACTAAGTTAAAGGTTGAAAGATTTTACTATTGAACCTGATGCTGGTTCAATTTTACTTTTTCTTCCAGTCTTTTTCTGTAAAGCCCCGCTCTACCTCGTGTCCACATCCATGTTGTTTATCGCTTGCAGTGGAAAAAATGCAAATCAATCCAAAAAAAACTTGCAAGCAATCAGAACACGCAAATGCAAATAACAATTGCTTTTTCTTTTTTTGAGGGGAAACAATGACTGTTGTCATCCATTCCCTACGTGTTGTGCAGTGGCGCAGCCAGCTCGAAATTTTTTTGGGGGGAAAAATGTGTGACTTCAGGTGAGCAACAGTATTTTTGTCTGGGGCGCCGCTTCTCAAAGCACAAAATGACTAGATATGCCAAAAATGTGTGGGGTGCTTGGCCCCCTCTGGCTACGCCTATTGTGTTCTGTGTATCCGTGCCTATCCTGTGCTCAAGGCAAAGCGTAGAGTTTTAATGCAGTAGTGGCCAAGCTATTCAGACAAGGGGTCACAAAATATTTTTTATCAAACCGAGGGCTGAGCGAGTTTTGAAACAAACTTATGCAAGTCATTAAACAGCCGAGAGTCGGCGACCGATCGACAATTCATTAATCACTCACCATCTGCCTGTGGGGGCAGCACGAGGCAGAACAATCCTACCGGTGATTGGTCTATTGTAGTGGTGAACCGTTGCACTGGATAAACAGGGAAACCCGCCACGCCAAGCTTCCTTCTTGTTTCTCGACATTGATTAAACATTAAAGTATTGGCAATAGTTGACGGGCTGGATTTGGCCCGCGGGCCGCAGTTTGCCCACCACTGGTCTCATGTAAATCTTATTGGCAGTGCATTTCTTTGTCCTAGTGCAAGCTTTATTTACGTTGCTGCATGTGTTTGCTCCTTTGCATGCGCGTCATCTGGTTTTAAGAATTCGGCGAGCTTCTTGCTTTGCTGGACAGTGAATTCCTGATGACAAATCATCTGTGAGCATAGTGATTTCCATAAGCAGCATTTAATCAAAATACGCGATATTCGACGTAGTTGTCACTTACGATCCACTCAAAAAAAAAACGAGCGAGCCGCTGTACTTACGGCACTGCTTCTTAACCTTTTTCGGTTTCGTTCACCCCTGCCATCGATTGCTGCGTTCCCATTCACCTTATTGTGAATGCATGGCCGATGTGACAGTAGTCATGGTAGTGCACATCGAATGTTCATTGTGTCATCAGACAACGGTATTTGCAGGCTCGTCGCCAGGATTTACCAGCAGGGGGGCCAAAAAACAAAAGGAGGGGCCAAAAACTAGAAGGGGGGGGCACATTTTTAAAATACAGTATTGGATGTATGCAGCAACTGGTCGGCCAAACGTGAAATGGGGGACACCGATTTCAAACGGGCGGGCCGGGCACCACTGGCCCCCGCTGGCGACAGCCCTGGGTATTTGCTCCACTGTGTCGACTTCATGCTTTCCGCCATGCGGCAAACTGGCTACGATCTTCAAACATGGTTTGATTACCGAAAAGAATGCCGTGTTTGTTTCGTAAATGACTCCGCAGTTTTGAAGGAGCCAAACATTGGTTGCGATCTTTAACATTGCGAAACATCCATTGAGCAGGAGGCTCGTGGCTAGATTCTTAACTTTTGTGAAGAGAAAATCCATGCTTCATATAAGCCTTATCCCACGTACTTTTCATTTTTAAAAGGGGCCGATTCTTGACGCTAAACGTCCTTCTTCAACCTGGATCTTTAAACTGCGAAGCTGATGAAGCTGGCGTGTCCTGATCGATTACGCCTATCGATTCACGTTTACTTTCATCAAAACAAAAAGTAGTTTTGCTTCACATTTCTTAGACATTTCGCAGGTATTAACTAAGATATAAATTTAAATGTTGGAATCAATAACAAACTGGTAACAAACAAATAAGCTACCCCTGCACTTCGACTGCTAACGCTACTTTGATCTGTCTTTCACGCATCTGGTTTTCACTGGAGATTGAGAATGAAACCAACGAAAGTGCTGAAATTCTAACAGATTACCTTCGCACAGGAGTACAGTACGCTCATGCAGAACACAGCAGAGACTCAGTCACTCGAGTGAATGAAACATGGCAAAATCTATCCCTACTACGTAATAGACGCAGTTAATTGCACCAAAGGACGATTTTTCTAAAGTGTTAAGTTGCTGACTGCTGTAGACGCATATTAAAACGCTTGAAGTTGCCCTTTTATTCACAATTGCTCATATTAGGTACATAAATAATTTAGTTCACCCCTTAATTTCGTTCACACGAGCAAAACTATAATTCACCCTGGGGTGAACCATTCATCCGGTTAAGAAGCCCTGCTATTTAGAGTACCCCAGGCGGAGAAGTTCTGCACACTGACCAAGAACATAACCTGTGTGTAGACTTAAATAACAAAGACTGGGTTCCTATTCTCGCCGTGGCACCTATTTGTGATCGGTAACAACATCACATGTTTTTTTTCAGGCTGTTGATGCCTTTAACGTAATATAACCAGAAAAGACTTGCACTGGCCTTTTTTAAGGCCTGCGGTATGCTGCTTGTTTCAACGCACTAACCATCGCTTTTTGTTTCAAAATTCCACACTGCACTACGCGTTTCCGCAAGTTTAAGGGTGGCAGTGTATGTTGACACTCCGTAGAGCGCATGATTCTCACTCAATGTTTTTGAGCAAACATACAAATAGATCCCAGTTGCAAACATTCAAGACCTGAAAATTTATGTCGCACAGTCTTTGGCCGGTCCATGCTTACGCAGTGTACGAAAACTGCTTCAAGTACTCTGGCTGCTGATGTCAAACGCGAGAAACGCCTCGGCCAGGACTAATAAATAAATAAGCAAACAAAAAAGTTGTGAAAGAGTGCACCGGCTTAGCTCGTGTGCTCACTGGAAAATAGTTTTGAAGAATTGTTTTTTTAATTTGCTGGTTTCACGTAATGACCATATCCTCCTTGCTTATGATAGTTCAGGATGTTGTGCCGAACTTTCGAACTACTTGATTTTCATATGACCGCCATGCCTCAGGTCAAATGTAACGCTTCGCTGTTTATCCATGTTTACGTCACTGCTTGACTGTTCTTTGTCAGTGCGTCCCCGTTTCCGAGATTCGCCACAAACCATTTCTCGCACTCCGCAAAAGAGAACTGACGCCAAGCTTGCTTTGACTGGTGTCTAATCCGTGATCTCATTTTACGCGGTCTCGTCTCGCTTTCCGTTTGTTAATGCGATGTTGTTGCTGCTCAGGCACGCCGTACGAACATTCTGTTGACGCCTTTTGGTGGCTGTTTGGATTAGTCACTTACTTGCCGTGGACGCTGGTCCAAGCTTTCACTTCGTCCGACGTCAAAGACTACCTGCTCAACATGTCGCGAAGGCTGAAGGCCAAACGCATCAGCAGTGACCCTGGTGAGTTTTACTCATGAGTGGTGTAAGCTTGCTGACCAGCCCGTGGCCTAGTGGTTAGTGCAGTGTTTCCCAACCCGATTGCCATTTACAATGCTCGGGGCGCTTCGAGCTGATATATTTTTCAGAAAGTATTTAAAAATACATTAAAAATGTCATGAAACCTCATCAAATCAATATCTTCGCAGCTGGGTGCCGCAATATTTTCTCTTATGTGCCGTGCCGCATGCCTAAAAAGGCTGGGTCAGTGGGTCCCTTCAGCACTGGTTGGTCTGGAGTTACACTCCAGGCCAAGCAACACGAAGACCGTGAAAACTGGCCCTGTAGCCTTCTTACCCGGCGCACGGGTTGAAGAAAGCTGCGGGAAAGTTTCTCTAAAATCCGTTCGGACATGAGAAAGGCACGCGTCCTTGCAGTCCGGTCGTCTGGGCCTGCCTTGCATTCGCATCACATTCACGAAAGGCCAAGTGTTTTTGAGGCTTAGGCATCAAGGCAACCTCTGCACCACCTTGAAACAAAACTTCTGCCCAGCCATCGTTGCGCGGGTGATGTTGCGCACTGTTCGCATGTACCTCCGCATTCGTTATGTGCCTTGCACCTGCGTTCCCGCGCCGTGACCCCGTCACCTGTGGTACGGCGGGATGTACCGCAGTAGTAGTAGTGGTGTTTGACGTCGCTGATGTTGAACACGCTTTGCGTTTATGCGAAAGCTTTGGGACTAGTTAGTAATCACAGTACATTGCATTTGAGAAAATGCTTTCTGGCAACGCCACTTGCCAATCAAGGACAATATGAGCTATGCCATTGAATCGTATCTTGAACTTGAAGTTTCGTATGAAAAATCATGTTGAACTGTTGGAATACGCTAGAGCAGCGTTTCTTAGTTTATTGCGGGGCGAGCGTTAGTCCCTGTCTCTGTGCAAACTTTTCCTCGTTTGTATGCAGATCAGGGCTTCTCAAAACTTTTTTGCACAGGTCCCACTATCAATCAAATACATCATTTCCCAACACCTCATCTATGCTGGTGTAAAACTATAATTGTACAAATAATGCAATGCTTTTCAGTTTCCACTGGACCAAATCATTTTGGAGCTGGAGCCAAAAACTTTTAGATATTGGAGCTAGATCTGGAGCCCAAAGACTTGTTGTCTAGAGCCGGAATCTGAAATTTAAGTTCCGGCTCCACAGCCCTGCTTCTAACAGAATGCAGTTAATATTGACGATTCGGTCCGTTTGTACCGGAGCTGCTAGCCCAGGGGTCGGTAAACACCGGGCCGTGGCCCGGTGATGGTCCGTGAAGAAATTGTTCCCCGGCCGTGTGGAACCAAAGCCGAATTGGTCCAAAATTAACTGGAACCACTGACATCAGAAACACTCCGCGGGTGTCATTGACTGTCACAATCCCTGCAGGTCGGAGCACCTTATTGCGGCAAAGCAAGCCCAGACCTCTCATTGAATCATAGCCATGGTGCCATGCGAGTTGTAATAAATCGGCATGTGCCAAACAGTCGTCATTTTTGTTGAGGGCCAGTCCGCAAAATAATTCCAGGCTGAAACCAGTTCGCAATGCAAAAAGTTTGCCGACCCCTGTGCCAGCCTATCGGTTGCCGTGACCGATCTCCCAGTTTCTACAGTAGATTGACATGCAGAAAATGCACAGACCAACCATCACAGTTTTCAAAGCAAAATTGTACGCTTCAGCTTCGCCATACCGTTGCGTGGAAAACATGGGCCAACTGATACAAACCAGTTACGGCGGCCTCCGAACAATCGACCAAGTGTTCGAAAGGGCTGCTAAGCAGTTTGCGACGCGCCCGTGCTTGGGAATGCGAGAAATGCTGTCCGAGGAAGACGAGAAGCAGCCTGATGGAAAGGTGTTTAAAAAGGTAAAAAAATCCTGATTTAGGCCGATGGCGATTACTTTTTGCCTGAGTCAATTTGAAGCAAAAATAGTATGTTTTCAAAAAATAATACTTTGGATTGTAGTGTGTTGTTCTCCACATTTTTAATCGAAATAGAGTAATACCAGACCAATTAAATGATTTCTCCTACGCAGGTTTAATGTGCGCAAGCATTGTCATCAGCATATTTCACATAACAACACCGCGTTTCCGATGTCAGCGTTCGGTTTTGGAGCTGTTGATGTTCAGTTTCCCGTGATTTGTGCAGCGAAAATTTGTTTACTAAATATCTGATACTTCTACACTTTACCCAATGCATTGCTGCATTGTTTTTTGCACACGCTGCTTCTTACATTTTTTAATTTATGTGATAGCTAACGCATATGTAAGCCGTTTTTGGCTGCATGGGCCTATGCTGCTTGCTATGGATCGGTTGTATGCGGAGTACTAGTTCCTTCCCTTCCTGCAAGCTTTAAGTAAATTGGTTTGTTATGGTGGTTTGTTGTTGGCACTTTATAACTACTAAGGTCTTGTAGCGCCACGACTGAGTTTGTGCAATTTCTGTTTCA
>JGI24021J15306_10001163_pt1 | contig 24659 bp, 13 predicted proteins | sample Ectturendosymbi1_FD_15306 | JGI IMG/M metagenome (IMG submission 15306) | reverse complement strand
TTTTTGCGCTTTGGCGACTTTTCAAAGGTGTCCTGTGAAGGTGCGAAACTTCTGAGGACAATTGCCGAAAAACATACCGGTAGGGAACGTTTGGGAATTTGTCAAACCAATTCACGAACCCGGAATGGAACGTGTTAACGAGTACATTCACCTCAGTGAGGGATGAATCAGGCGGTGCCATTACAAGATTTAAGAAATCGACACCACGTAATGTGGCAAGGTGTCACTGGCATCGTTCAAATCGTAGTCTTTGTGTACGTTCCAATAATTCGCAAAGTTGCCCAACGCTACAGCAAGTTCTGTTGTGATTTTTACTTTGTGCGCGCCAACAAGCTGACATTGACACGAACCTACATGTCCAAGTCAAATGCGCGAGTATTCACAGAGTAAGTAGCGAGAACTTTGTATTATTTGTTTGACCCACAAAGTGTGTTCTTGTTTTTCTGTTTTTAAGCACTTTTGATTTCCTAATTTTTGAATGTGAGACAAGCTGTCAGTTTTTCATCGTCGTAAAATTCTATTCATCTTCTCACCTTTTTAATTATAAGCAGGTTCGCAACGAGGGGTGCTGGCAGCCGGACAATTGCGCCCTCCGAAACTTTCAAAAGCATGTTTAGTTGTTGCTAAATGCAATTATACAAGCTACTTTGACCCCACGAAAATAGTACAACAACAAGTTACAATCGTTTTCCCCCTCGAAAATATCACCTGGCTGCGGCCTTGATTGTAAGCACACAATTTTTTCGAAAAAAATCAACGCGATTGACAAATTGTCTGTCGTGTAACAATCAGCCTTGCACATTAAGGTTTTCCTCTTCAGCGAAATAGAAAATTTTTGCTGGAATTTCGTTTTGAAAGTCGACATCCACAAAACGGACATGAAATCATAAGAAAGTCTCATCAAGCTGTCTATACTCTTAACCAAACGGATAAATGAGGCTCATTTTGTGTCTTATATACTGAAGTGATATTTTTTGTTTGAAATGTGCACTTCATCTTTTTTGTGAAATTCAAAAAGTATTCCATAAAAAGCGTCTCATTTGAAGCTGACATACATTAGCTTGTAGTTTATTGTTTATTTCCTTCATTCGCAAAACTCCAGCTTTGAATTTAACCACCAGCTATAACGTACCCTATTGAAATTATCAGCAAATTCGTTTTTCAAAAAATAAGGTTATTCTTCGACATACTCATGCTCGAAAATGTTTTCAGTGTTTTCCGCTTTCACATAAATACATTTTCATATCGCCAGAGTTCTTCCAATTCACAGTTTGCATCCCTCGTGGTGGCTTGTTGTCAGTAAACTTAAAAGTTGAGCTTACTGATAACAAAATGCAAAATTTAATTTCGGTATTGCCTGTCATCTATGTTGAACACGTGAGGTTGGAATTTATCTAATTGTTTCCTACATGGGAAGTGAAGAAACAAAAAGTTCCTTGACTGCATACTGGAAGTACCCAAATGCTTTCCCAACGCCAAGGAATTTTCTTACGAGAAGTGTGTAACCACCAATCACCATGAAAAAAATCCCAGTTTGGTAGAAAAAGCCTTTTTGACCTTTTCGTTTTTCGTTTTCACGAAAAGGTCGAAAAGGCTTAAACAAAAGAAGTCGTCACCTTCTGGCATCAGGCCCGTAGCCACAAGGAGGCATTCGGAGGCAGTGCCCCTACAATTGTTTTGTGTTACCCCAAATTTTGTTGTGCCCAGAAAATAGTTTGAACATATAATAAAAACAAAAATCTTGCTCCCTAAAAATACACATTTTCCCCCAAAGCCTGAAACCTGGCTACCGGACTGTCTGGCACGCAACTATTAGCAAACTAATTGAATGTAATAAAATTCTGCAAAAGTTTTTTAACAATTCACAAACGTCAACGAAATGTAGTTCAGGTGAGATGTGGGGCCCACTCGCCAGTGCAGACGCTGCGGTCATGGGTTCAGGAGACGATCGGTGCAGCCCTGGAATCCAGAGTGTCTTTTTCAGACTTAACAATTTACCACTTAATTCACAGAGATTTCTACATGCTCTACAAGGCTATGCTTTTTCAAAGCTTAGAGTTGTGTTCATCGTTTACCCATTACAGTAAATACACGAGCTGGGATAGCAAACTCAACAGGGACATGTCCGCATAAACCTGCGAGTTTGGAAAGAATGCTAAGCAGAGACAGGCACAAGTCACGAATCTGGGAGTCGAGTCAAGTCCGAGTTAACACACTTTCAAGTCGCGTCATCCAAAAACCTGAATCGAGTCCGAATGGAGTAATGATTCGATCTATGGTGCTGTGAGTGCTTTCAGCTTTTGAAATTGAGAAGCCGAAGTTATTCTTGTAGTTATGTCCAACGTATTGAGCCACCGCTGCTGCTAAATTGTACATCGCAGAAGTATACAGCACGAATGCACAGAATGGTCTGTCTTTTTGACAGCCTTGTAGTCTTTTCACCGATTTTTCTCCAGCAGGAGAAGGTGAAGAAGGTGCAATGTCAGTTTAATTAGCCATACGCTTGCCTTCACTTAAGGCAGTGGCCGAGGAAGCTGTTGACATTGCGATCATTTGCCAGCGCTGCAGTAAAGCAGAGCTATGTTGACTTTCAGCGGTTAGAAACACGTCAAAGAGTTCTTCTCCGAAATAGTTTTCTGAAGTAATTCATGCTCTTCGGATCCTTTCAGCTTCATTTGAGTAAGGTCACTGTGACGTCACAACATTAACGTGGCCAGCTACTGTATGCAAGGTCAGTGCCTACGGAGGAGCTGGTGCTGTAGCGCGTAATAGGCGTTATAACTGAGCCATGACTGGCTAAAAACATACAATATCAAATCAAGGAAAGTCGCGGCTTTTGTTTGTTGATTTTTTGAGGAAAAAAGGAGAATTTTCCCCGGAACGTGCGTAACCTTTGACGCTAGCAACATGCCTCGGTTTTTCGCAACACGGTACTTCAAATGGCGTTCACGTTGATGGGACGAAGCCAAAAACTAGAATTACAGGTCTTTCAACGGTTGCCAGTGTGAGGAGAAAAACTTAATTTTTTGTTAATGAGCCAGTGATTGATTGCTGCGCCCGGTACGCATGCAAACGCTTACGCACGTGTTAACGGCAACTGAGATTAGCTGTTGTGACCGCATGCGAAAGATGAATAGCGCTAGAAAGCCCTAAGAAAACCATCCCACCGTCACGTCCAGGAACTTGCAATTCTCCCCGTTTCAAATGTTAACTCTCTACTTCTTGCTACTGTTAGAAACACCATTGCAGATGATTATTTCAAAAGGGCCTGAGGTAAACCAAATCTGATTATTATTAACAGCTACATTCTATATAAACTATGATCCAGACCGCCACCTCATCAAATAGNTTTTCTGAACACTTCTAAATTTTTTCGACGCTAAACAGCAACGCTAATTTTTTATTGCAATAAAAGCCGTCCAAAAAACAATGTTTAGGATAACCAAGATTTTACCTAACCAGTAACGAAAACAAACAATTATGTTTTGGCTGAACCTTGCAGCTGAGCAGAATATAGCGCCAACGCCGCAAGGCATTACCCAATGTTGAATCCTGCGAATGTGCCCAACTACAAATATTAACAAGGGTTTTCAAAAACATCGACTCATTGTAACAATGCAGTCGTCAATCATGACATCTCCCGCCATCAACAGCGCATTCGGAAAGATCGGCCAAGATCAGTAATCACGGTCCTCCACTGACGCATGCTTGGTTGATGCCCAACTGTCATGCAACAACAACCGAAACATGTGGCTTTTGCTTGTGAGTCAAAAATGGCTTGCGCAAGCGTAACATGTCAATAAGAAAGTCTATCATGTTTTTGTTACTGCATATAATGAATTTGAATAAAGGCGCGCAAACGCTCTAATTCTGTAATCCTGCAGTTTACTTGACAGTAAAACAGACAGCTGATCCATCACATGGGGCGTATTGGTTCAGGTACAAAGCTGAGGAGAGCTTCCGATTGACCAGCGTTTAAGGTGAAATAGCGAGAGGTTCGGAGAAGCACATACGCAAAATGTATTGGCGTTTGACAGGTCGACAGTTCATATACCTAAGTCCCAATACCTGGTGTTCACTGCTTTCACAGAGTAACTCGATCTTCATAATGCTTAGAAAAATCCAGGGGTGCTGGAATGTCCGCAACTTGTACGCAAGGCGCATATTGTTACAACAACCCCGAGTAAAAGCCCCGAGTAAAAGCGTCTTCTCATCACGCAAAGAAACATAACTGTCGGATGTCATTCTTTAGCTGCAGAAAAATTTTTCTGGAAAAAATTACTACGTCCCCGCCGTGCAAAGTTTTGCAGTTGTCTTTGGCATGTTAAGTGTCATCCATCACGTAGGTTTAGAGGTTGGTTGTTAGCTAGCCAAAACAGACTTTCTCCATTTGTTGCAACTCAAGATCACTTAAAAAATTTTGTCTCCGCCGAGTTGATCAGCTGTCTTATTCGTATTCGTAAGCAGCGACTTCGTCTTGCGAGACGTCGATCTTGCAAGCGATAACGTCAGCAGGCTCGTGCGGGTAATCTTCGTAAACACGAAACTTTCAACCATTGGGCAAAAAGCTGACAGAGTGAGCCGAAGCCATTGTCTGACCTTCCAGTTGCGAAGCTTCTTCCCGTGTGAAAAGCTTTACTTTCACTTGGACAGTTGCTTATGATTCATTGTTTTTTTAACCAACTCCAGAGACTAACGAAAAATTCCTGCTGCTTGAAACAAAATTTCACAACTCTTGATGGAATATCGTCATTTGTTAACAAATTACGGAGCGTCGCCAAAAATGGCCAAAACAGACGTCTTGATTTTAGTAACAAAAACACGGAACTGTTTCTCACACTGCAAAGTAGGTGTTTTTGCCATTTTAGGACAAAGCATACAAGCGTTGTTCCCGGATTTTTGTAGTTAAGCTCCGTTTATTGCATTACCAAAACATCGCCATTCCGCAAAGGCGCTTTAGCCATCAGCTTCGGTTTCCTCCTCGTAGCAGCTTCCTAAAGCTACTCATTGCGATTGGCTACAACTGGCCGGCCCTTCCACTGGTGGTTATGCCATTATGGATTGTTGAAGGTTTGGTTGATTGTATCCACAACGGGTTGGTACGACGGGGCTGACAAAACTTGGTTTTTGCACGCCCCCTATCGAAATATACGTTGCTACGATTTAGAGATGCAAAAGTAAGCTTCAAAGCTCTAAGTGCGTTGATTCATATTGGTGTTGTAGGTTTCATCTTTTTTTGACGTACACGCTCCATTTCGAATCGATGCGTCATTTGCGAGTCAAGCCGAGAGAAAACTGAAGTTAATCGCAGGTACTGTATGCCAACTGTATTTGTATCTTGATTGGAATACTACTATATATCGAATTAGCACCTTATGTGAAAAATATTTGCACACTTTGAGCGTGAGATGTAATATATTAATTTTATTGAGTGACATGCTAACTTCTGTTCGTTGTTGTTCTTTGTTTTTATGAGGAAAAACTTTAGAAAATCCTGTGCTGTTTATGATTCAACTTGTGTTCAAGACTTACATTTGTAGGCTGATTACGGTGTAATTTTAGTCAAGGCATATAATTTCACAAGCGCGAACTATGCCATGCGTTGCATTTTCCCATACCTGGTCTGAATTTTCTGACATCCGCAAATAATAATTAATTAATAATCAAAACAGCGCTTGCACTAGCAGCCTTTATAGCCAAGGCTCGGTGTGGATCGAGACACTGTTTTCCATCAATCACATCGTGGACGGTCACCAAGAATATTGCATCAAGTTTTTCGTATAGACCAGTGGTTTTCAACCTTTTTCATGCAGCGACCCATTTTGCAATTAAATTTAACCCAACGGCCCCCTTCCGAAAATTTCCAGTCAGGCATGTGTAATGCAGTTATGCTTCCATAATAGAAAATCATAATGACTAATGTTGACCAATGACTGATTTATTCAATTCATGCACATGGCAGCATCAGTGAGAGAGACCCGTATACAAATCACTCCACAGCACAACTCATTGAAAACTAGAATAACTCCAAGTCAGCTACCGCTTTCAGATATCTAATTTACAAACACAGCACATTCTTACGTCACAAAGTTCTTCGTGCGTTGCCAAACGCAACAGTACTGTCATAATCGCACTTAAGACAACTTTGAATGAAAAAGTAGGCCATCATTTTTGCCAGGTGATCCTATTATTTTGGCTGTGACAAAAAATGATACCATATACGATATATAAAATAGAGAAGTACTTATGAATATTTTTATCACAAGCTCTCGCGATCCCTAGAAAAAAGGCAAACGACCCCCCACGGAGTCGCGACCCCAGGTTGGAAACCACTGGTGTAGACTGTAGTGTAGATGAAGCTTCAATTCCACTATTTCACTCCCACCACGCCAAAGTTAGAATCTGTCAATTCTTTCGCTGTGATGTTCATCGCAGGTACTGTAGTGGTTTGTGTCGTAATGTGTACACCAACACATAAAAATACTAAAAAGCGTAAGAAGTGTTTGACTAGTTTTCAACTTGAGGTATTCAACATATTACCATAACAAATGTAGTGCCCTGAACTCTAAAGGTCACTCCATTACAGCATAGTGGTTTGATACTCTGTGTAAAAATGTTTGTCTATTGCTCAACGTCGTGTTAACATTTTCAAATAAAAGTTTGATTAAAACAATGCCATCCTTTTGGAACGCGAAGCTGTGTAAAAACAATGGATTAATTCAGGTATGTGTCAGAATGACAAGTTCAATGCTACATGACGATTTCCACAATGATTTTCAAAGTTTAATTGATACTAAAACCATTTTGCTCAGCCGTAAGCAGTACAGGTGCAGCCACACACAGCGGAGAACGTTGCCATGATGAAACGCCTTTGTTGCCACAAAAACATTGACTGCAGAAATCGTTTTTAATTTTACCACACGCTTGCAGCTAACCTTTTTGTTTTCGCGTCATCAATTATTCTGCAACATCACTGTAGATTAAAAATAAATGGCGCAACTAAACTTTATCACTGGTGCAGTAAAAAAGCAATAAAACTTATCTTCATGAAAAGCGAAGAAATTGTTTTCAGATAAGAAACAGGTTTGCGCAGATGAGCAGCAGGAAAGTAAAAATCTTTTAGGCGGACTTGCACAATAGGTTTTCACGAAGTTTGCAAGTTTCGATAAAAACAGCTCTTGTTGATTCCGACGACATGTTTTGATATTTGTAAAATTGCGTGATGGAAAATCGTTTTTAAGAAAAAAACATAATGAATCAGCTTTTTACAGCCGTAGAAGATTGTGTCGACAGATTCAGCTCCGCCTTTGCTGCAAGAACCAGAACTTAAACCTCGGGTAAACATCGAAAGCAATATTTTCCTGCAACCGACCCGCCTTCGACTGAAGTTTGCATCCTGTGAAATGTAAATGCGTAACAGGCTTATTGCGAATTAACGCGATAAGAGAGAGCGTTTCCACGTAGTTTTGCAACAGTGTTGAGTGCTTGTTTTGGAGGAGGCAAATGTACTTATACCGGATACGGGCGTTGCCTACGAGCATGGTAAATTTTGGTAAAAACCTGCTTGATAAAAAATTTTCTCAATTTAAGCCGGAGAAGGGCGTGAAGGTCATTATAAACCGCGCAAAGAGAGGTAAAGACTTGCCTCAAATAAAGTAACTCCAAAACAAAGTAAGACTAAGCCGAGATTAGCTAATTGAAGCCTTTAGTTGCGCTTAACGTAATTGATACCAACAGACAGAGCGATTTAAACTTAAAATAGCCGACCGCTTAGCCAACTACAACCACGCGCACATTAGCTGAAAGCCGCGAGAACGTAGTATCATATATTTTCAAAGGTAACCTAATAAGGTAAAAGTGATTTTCACTTCTCAACGGCATGTAGCAACAATTCCATTTGAAACTCTCTTTCATTATGTGTTTATTTTTATGAAAGTAAGTTGATACTTTGAAAACGTTATTAAAGAAACGCTTCTACACAAGTCAACTGCACAAAAGCTAGTAATTTTGGATATCCGCGAATCGCAAATACCACTCGCTGCCTGACTCTACCAGCAACGTCCCGCATCGTGAACCTGGTGGAGTGCAAGGTGAAGTCCAAAAGCTCTATAGCCTGTTGCAACAAACCTAGCAATCAGGTCGACGACATCAGACACGATCGCACAAGGGGCGACACAAAAGTAGATCATAGTTGTTTATTTATAGAACGAGGGCAATTTCCTCGCGCAGCAGGTTCTTGAGCGACGAATCTACGATCGCGGTTCCGATTGGCAGAGGTGAAGTAAGCGCTTTGGCCTTCATCAAACGGGTCGACTTGGCGAGGCCACTTCGCTGTTCGTGGCTTTCTTCCTCTGTCGCCGTTATCATGATTTGACCTGTTTCAAGAAGAGCGCGCATTAGTCGGATTTTGACGCTGATCCGCGAGGCTCGCACTTCTATTCACTTTCGCTGTCCTCGCGATGAAAAACACTATGCGGACGTGCTTCATTCGAACTGCCTTGTTAGTGCTTTCGAACTACCAGGCCGATTCACGATGATTATTTCCTAGTGGATTTTTCAACTACCGCAGTGCTCCGTAATCCATTTGCACGCTTGCACAAGTGGAATGAAGAGCTTCCAGATTACTGAGTTCTTCGACGCCGCTTAGGCGACGTCCGTTAAAGTGGCATCACCGACAGGCGCCAGTTTACTCTGAGCACTTATTAAGGGATCTTGCAAGAAAACTTTTTGTTGACGAGAATTTGAGGCGCACATTTTGATGCCCAAGAAACCTTTGGCGCATTGTCAGCTATTTTTTTTCACAACGTTTAACCTTAAATGAGTACTTCTGTTGAAATATTGACTCAATTGCATTGAAAAACCAAATATTTTTTTAATCAGAAATATTAGCCCGGTTTATTTGTGGGACAAAAAGTAAACGAGTAGTGATATGTTACGGTTTGCAATGGTGTTTGGACAACAGCGAACCATAGCGTAATCCTTTGAAAGCAAAACTGTTACCAGCAGTCTGAAACGAGTGCTACTCCTGTTTGAGACTCGTAGCACCAAAGGGAATTCCCCAGCAAAAATTATAAGGTTGTTTCCTACCTGCATCAGACCAAGTAACACATTTGCAACCTTACGAAAAGGGCACCATCATGTGAGAAAATTCCTGCCCGACAACCTTGCTACGAAAAATCTCTTCGTATGGTGATCGTATAACAAAAAATGTCGTAATGCACTTGTCTCAATAACTGCCGCAAGGGTGATGGAAGTGATATGGCCGCACGGCGTCAAACAATAGCGGACGTGACAAAGCAAGCCGTTTCGTTAGTTATCGTACAAATGATGAGGAGCGTACATCACAGACGTTTTCGGCAAGTTTCCGTTTCTGGGAAAGGCCAGGAGTGAGCAACGCAAACAACGGAACAAAGTAGAACTATAATTGACCATCATCAGGCCTCCTGCGGCCTACGCATCTACATCTGTTCTATCAGGAACCTAATCACGGATAGCCCTGGTGTCGCCGCAGGTGCGGTTTCAAAAGGAACTGCTTGTTTTGCCGTTGCATGTTCCGGAAACACCAGTGAAATGCTTCCGTGAAACCTGCTGTGCAGGACAGGGTGGTACCTAGCCTAGGAAAAACAACAACACTTTGGCGAAGCTCCTGCTGTTGCCTTACACGGTTACAAGATAACCCATTAGCGTGCGCTTCTCTGCCTGAAATCGAAAGTCGCTGATGAAGTCCGCAACGCTTCAGCTTGATTGAAAAGAGAAAGGCTGCTTAGGAAAGCGAATTCGGAAATGTCGGAAATGACGCGTTGTTTTCATCCACACGCGTCTTTGACCGGGACGAAGCGGAGTGAATGCGTCCTCGACTTGCGGTTGATGAAACCCTATATTAAGTCGAGCTTGTTTTGACTTGTGACTGTCACCTCGTCAATTAGCGCAACATGAATCATCACCAATTGAAAAGTTTGCACAGGAGCGGATCTGGCCAGACAAGGCAGACTAGACACCTTTTCTGCCGCTCGCTCGCGATGTGCTGCGGCACATTTGTCAATCCACGTCAATTGCTGGTATTCTCGGCTCGCGATGAACCATTGATCTCGTTTGCAAATCGAATTGTTTGACGAAATGTCCAAGTATGGCATTAGTTTCTGCATTTGCTGATCTTTTCCAATCACGCCTATGCCTGTCACAGTAAACACTGTACGCATTGTCAAAATTATAGAGTGGAAGTAAGAGTAAAAACATACATCAAAAAACACCAAATTCAACAGGTTTGATTTGAATTTTAAAAAGGCATTATTTACTATTGCAACAGGTGTTTGTATAAATAAACTCCATCGGGCCACGTGTAATGTATTATGCTTGTCGAGCTTGAGTAAACGTCTTTCGCATAACCAGTAGTAGGCTTCGACTTTTCAACAGGCTTTTCATCCTTTAAAATAAATAAGAAATGCTGTAACGTTCTAGTCCGCTTTAAGCGTCCTCTGCGCTTATTTTATTTCGCCATCTGTATCTGTTTTTCTTATAATACCAAATAAAGAGCACCACTAGCGTACGGAGGGGGTGGCCACTGTGCCATGGCCACCCCCTCAGACCCTAAAAATAAAAAAATGTAAAAACAGTATTGTCTAATATTTGCTTCCAGAATGCACAAAAATGCGTATTTTTAGGTGTAATTGTGCAAAATTTTCCCAGGGGCATGCCCCCGGATCCCCCTAGAATGGTCGTGCCTTCGGCACTTCCCCTGAAGTTGATTTGTGACGTCACATGATTGTGGCGAAACTTGGCCCTTCCCTCGGAAATTTTCTGCGTACGCCACTGAAGAGCACATAATTTTAACAAGCCCGGCGCGTTTATCGTAGTTTTCAACGCTGGTGGACATGACTGTGTGCACAATGTGTGCACATGATTACGAGTTGTTTTAGCAAACGTAAGACTTCCAGAAATTTCAAACGATCCTTTTGACATTTATGGCAAGATTTAAAATTAGGAAAAGATCGCTACACCCTCAAAAACATATCTTCAGCGTTGAAAGAAAATTGTTTCAAAATACGTCTGGTAAAATGTTGCTTTTCAGAAGCTTTAAAATGCTTGGTGATTCAGATGGTACTCTTGCAGGATTAAAGATCACCTGGCTCAGTGGTTGGCAAACTTTTCATAGAGAGGATTACATCAGTGGGCCATGAAAAATCAAAGGCCTGCATCTTTCAAAAGGAGGCGGCGCGCTGTAAGATAATAAAGATAATAACTCAACATATAAACAGCATCGCCAATAAAAACAAGGAGCTAATTCATCCTTTTTCTAATTTGCTGCGAGCTTCAGCGGGCAACACAGAACCCTATCCTTGACCTATATAAATTTAATTTTTCGATAACGTTCGAAATTTGAACGTGTTCTACTTTTGCATCTGTTCGCAAAATATTGCGAAAGCAGCTATGGATGCCACAGGAAACGTACTCGAAACGGTGGGGTAGGGGGGTACCGGGAGCAGGTGAGGGTGTCACAATGCCCCGGTCGCCGCTGAATCACTGGAGGACGCCGAAAAGTCCCAACAATATCGCAGGTACTTTCTTCAGTACAGCATATTTACTTCCAAAAGACCTTCGGTTCGAACAAGGGGGCGCCAAATTTGTTTCTTGCCCGGGGCACCATCTAACATCGGTACGCCCCGTGCGGTTGGGCGTCAACACACCACAAGGGTGAAACAGCCGAATCTAATCGCAGGGGGCAAGTCGTGTTTTTATTGCGTCGGACGGAGCATGATTTCTTGAAAGTAAGTCAAGAACATTTATATAGCCCTGGGGTTTGTACGTGTGTTGTTCACCGCTTGTAAATTCTCAATCAGTCATCCGAAGAATTGTTTCTTACGAGGCTGTTGCATTTCAAGACGCCTGCTCGTGATGCAACATCCAAAAACTTGTATGCAGCAGCCGGACCATTGCGATGGCAAAGAAAAGAAGCAGAATCTTTGTCCTTGCACTCTTCTAGCACAGGTTATTTTTTTAAAGATTGATCAGTTTTGCTTGCAACTCCCCTGAGAACCGCAAATCAGAAAGGTTATTTTCTCGGCACGAAAATGGCGTTCTCACGTAAACTTTCAACTGAAACCCTGGCAAGTAGATGGAAATGTGTTTTTATACCGAGACGTCGGCGCGCAGAACGTTGCACAAAACTTAAAACAATTACTTCTGCCTCACCAGAGAAAACGCGGCACGTCAACCCGGTTGTCGAATTATGTCGGGTACCTTCGGCTGTCCGCGTGGCAACAGCATTCGCCATGTGGATATATTATATCTTGGCAGACGGCGGACAACGTGGCCCAGGGTGCGATCATTTCAGGCAGTCTGGTCTAGCGACGGAACCGTGTTTATTTAAAAGATCGGCGCATCGTGAAGCTCGGCAAAGCAGATTCCCCGACGACTGCGAAAGCGCGTTTTGGTCTAGAGGAAGAAGCGAAAGTAGAGTCCAGGGGTCGTGACCAAGGCATCAGCAAGGAAAACAAACTGCTACGCCAGCAGAGCAAATACAGTGGGAGAAATTCCTAAATTCCTAGGATGCTTGCCAGGTGAATAATGTGGTACTTTATGGATTTCGGAGGGTTATCAAAATGTTTAGAATCTGACTAACAATGCAAAATGTGAGTAGGATCTGACTCGACTTATTAAACTCCTCTCGGAACGTCGGGGAAATTGAATCCTTCGAAAGTGACGCGTTCTTATCGGAGTATATGTGTATCACATCCTTCATACTTTTACGTTTCTCAACATTTACGTGGGTTATATCGATAACAGCGTTTGGCTTGGCCCACAAGGGCAACGTAGGTACGTCAAGTGGCAATTTTAGGCGTCTGGAAACTCCCAGCAATTTGCTGGTTTTGGCAGTTATGACTTACAGCAAATTGGAAAAGACTGTCCGCAGGATTGTCCTTTGTAGTGACCAGTAATTGAAAAAAAGCCGTCAACAGTATGTGCCTGCAAGTTAACGGATGGTTTAGAGTCATTCTTTGTCGGAAGCTGCTTTTGATGTTTTGAATAGTTTAGGGAAACTATGGACAATTACCGTATTGGCATATCAACTTCAGTCTGGTGTAATCAAACAGTCACGAGGAAAAATCTGGACAATGATTCTTTAAAATCAACATCCAATCCATTTCAAGTAATTAGTCTCCACCAAAGTGATGCAGTCCGAATCAAACAGCAATTTTCTTAATAAGAAATCGATTTCACGTAACTCTAGGCGTCCTCAGTCCTGAATCTTACGATTGCACGACTGAGGGTGAGTAGAGTTTATGTGATATCGATTTCTTAGTAAGAAATTTGCTGTTTCATTAGACTGCGGCACCTTGGTGGTGACTGATTGCTTGAACACAGATATGTGCAAGACGGAATCATTGCAAAGTCATGAAAGCAGAGCCCAGTCGGCTGATTCCTCGAGAGCTTGCAGCAAACCTACAGAGCTTTTAAATAATTATCCATTCCTCTTCTTCTGTTTTGCAAATGCCTGACAAAAATTATCTTATATCCATTATTGATCTAAACAACAGTTCTTTTCGAGATTGTTTTCAAGATGAAACACGCTGCATCGCCAACGAAATCTTATCAACGCGGCCACAGAGCGGCTCATCTATGTCGGACTGAATGAGATAATGCCAATGACACGAAGTGACAGCGTGTGGTTTTCGCCTTTGTTTCGAAACGACAAAGGGCGTGCATTGTTTGGATCGTTTGAAAACTGTCAGGACCTTTCTGCAGTACAACTCGCAAGCCTTTTCCACTTGAAATACCGTTACACAAAAGTGATTCACCGACTGAGATCTGTAACGCCGATGTGATCTCAGGAAAGCAATACGGCGTTTGGGAAGTGACAGGCTCATAGAAAATGTCCATCGGCGAAATCTGGTGACCTAACGCTCTGGGTGGTAGCTCTACCGAGGAGGAAATATCGCTGAACATTAAACATACATCGTTAGGGGCTACATAACCGTGTTATCTTGAAGCACTCAGACAACAATCGGACGTCGGCGAACTCTACTACAAAAATAGGTTGATTTCTTTATGTTAATCCGTACATGTTTGTTGTAAACTGCAAGAGTCTATTGGGCAAAAGTTCCTGTTTGTTAATCTTATGTCTGTGTTTTCACCACAAACGTGTTCCTTCTACTTCACGTCCTTTCCTCAAATCAAAAACCTGGTCCGTTACAAGCGAAGCCAAACGAAAACATCAGTCTAAATCAGTGGCGTGAGGCGTACGCTCCACAGGGGTGCAATTTAAAGGAGGCATTGAGGCCGACTGACCATGTCTGTGTCCAGTTTTTTGAATTGAGTTTTTTATTTCATTTTTTTCATGGTGCTACTGCATGTTCTTTGGGAGCTTGTATAAACTACTGTATGTTCTTCGGGAGCTTGATTTTTCTATCACCACATGGAAGGCAATCAGGATTTCAGGAGCGATTAAGTGGGCCATGGGCAAAGACGTTCGGGAACAACTGGAGTCTAAATGCTTTAAAAGCTCTGCGATTGCGGTTCTGTTGCGCAGCACTCCCCGGCTGCGATCTGAGCAACGGCGTCGTTAAAGCGACGCTTACGCAAAGTGGCGCAAAGCGATGACAAGCGTCGCTGTCCTGCCGACGCCCATCACGATTACGAGTGGGAAAATAATGGTGGCACTTGTACGACACGCTTGTCAATGTCTTTCCCAAGATCAATGCTGGACTGACGTTATCGGGCATTGTCGACTGCAAATTCGCGCAAATACAAAGTAATGACAAAGCGCCTGAAAAGTTCTTGACTTCCGAAAAGCAAAGCCTTCGGGGAAGAGAAACAAAGCCGGGCGTTTGCATGATGTCTAAATTAATGTAAACCGCAGAGGTCGGAACATGGTACGAAAATACTCTCAAGGATTGCCAGTGTATGGACTTCTGAACTTTGTTGCGTCTTTTAGCCTATGAACGAATGGGTATGCTCAGACGTTATGAGGAACAGTCTAACTTTTTTCGTTGAAAACATGTAGCTTGCTTGCAGCAACGATTTGAGCAATTACAAATTTACCATTTCCAGTAACCATTTAAAACTGTTTCCTGTCAAAATTGGAACTTCAGAAGGGGTCTTGAATGGTTTTGAGGAGTACTTCAACGATTCGATGTCTTTGTCTCTGGTCTTGATATCCTCAATACGATAAGGTTAAAAAATTGTTGTGGTCACCTTTTTGCAATTTTGAGCGAAAATCCTTCGTTTGAGCTGATAATGAAGCCGCTTCAAGAAAAAAGCTGAGATTAAAAAGTCAACTTTGAGGAAACGAGGAGGCGCCGCCACTCCAACACAATAAATAATGAAAGAAAGCCAATCAACTCAATTCAAAAAACTGGACACAGACATGTTCTAAAAAGTTATTTTTATTATTTTTGACTGAAAACAACAGCTTACAGCAGAAATGTCTCGATATCTACTTGTTAAATTCCTGAATTAGAATACTGAAGTTTGAAAGAGTGATTTTATCCGAATAGCTACTGCGCTCTTCCAGAAAGTTTATTATATATTAGGTGCTTGTTGAAAAGTAAAAAAAACAAAGCATTGCCGAACGGTGATTCGCAGCGAGGCTTTATCTGCGGCGTCAACCTCCTCATACGTCATTTCAAAAAGATTTCCTGTCTGAATCCTCGCTTGCTTGTCAAGGCTGCACTTGACTGGGGTGAGGGTGACGAATTTCAAAGATTTGCGGTCTGGCCTACTTAACTGATCGGAAACAGCGGTTGCGAATTGCCGGTGCTTTTGAGGCGAGAACGAGCAAAAACAGTGCTTTCGATGGTCGTTCTGATCTAATGCTCTATCAATAACTGCTTTACGTAATAACGCAGCGATTTTCCCCGCCCAACGACTTCGAGTCTTTATAAGCGCGCCACCACGGGCTGAGTAGTCTGTTTCACTTGTGCACGCGGACAAGCAATACGCGTATCTAGCAGGTCGGTGCGTTACACGATTACAATGAATATCGGGATACATTTAGTGACTTTAATCTTATGCTGTGTCGCGTCGGCGTCCAGACAAAAGCTGAGACATTTGGCGACGACGGTGGAGGTGTCATCAGAGAAAGACTGCCACCTAAACACCAGAGGTATGTAAACTACGGGGCAGTTGGGCGGAAAGTTGGTGACTTCATTAAAATTGTCGGACCGCAAACAGTAATTGCAGAGCAGCGCAATCTTCAGGAAGTGAGATAGTTTGACTTTCAAGCTGCCCGCATATTATTGGCGCAATATCAGTCGAGTCTCCCATTTAGCAGAAACTTTCTATCTGGTGCAGTGCTACTTTAACAAAATGCACTTCCAGTTCATTTGGTGTGGTAATCAGAGCCAGGTAAGTCTCGGAGAAGCACACAGGTGGTTATGTTTTGCACTGAGACAACTCTTTCTCTTTGGCGTTTGCATCATCGTATTGAAGTCATCCTTGTGCAAATCAGTGGCTAGGAGAGCACATTTTACGACATACTGCGCGAGCAGGTTGTTAAATTTCAATGATTTTAGAACTTTATTAAACTCTCAAAGCAATCATAAGATATTTTCCTGTAGCTATTAACCACAGACTTGCCGCTGTGTTAAATCTACTTAGAACGTGTAGACTCAGGTGCTCTGAAGATTAAAGATATTTGGCGGTGTTGATGAAGGTGATTAAAGGGCACCATCAAAAATCAATCTAAGTAAACAAACCCAAGAAACTCTCTTGTGAAACTGATTACTTTTCTGTTTTTTAAAGTGTGCTACTCGGTAAATTTGCTTCAAAAGTGCACAAAATTCAGGACGCTGTAGTGACATTGCATCAATCCCGAAAGTGTTCGGGCTGGGCGGGCATGTTGAACCTGCGATACGAAGTACCTTTTGATGAGGCCAACCCACGCGGTATGTGAAATGGTGGTAACTGCCGCGTGAGAACAAAGCACGGCAGGACATTGCCGTAGCGGATTGTTTGATGTGTCGCCTTTCCGTAAACTAGAAAGGCTCTCAAACAGCACTTGGGGAACATTGGTCTTCACCAAGGTTGCAGCGAGGGAAGTCGCCGATCTCTCAGGGGAAAAGTTACAACAGGATGTACAATACATAGATATTCTCGCCGGCATTTTGACCTAGCAGACCGCTTGATGAGTGATTGTTGGCAGCAAGGTCATAATCTTCATGCAGTGACTACCGCTTTCACATAAAACGTAGAGTGTTATGTATGAACACGATGCCCATTCGTAGCTATGGAATAACATTGAAATATTTCTCGAATTGAAAGCGTTCGCAAGGAAATACCACAGTTGTCGGTATGACTGTCGCGAGGCGACTTTGAAGCGGTTCCACAAACCAGCGTATCTGCGCTTCTTGCATGCAACATTTTGCAATGTGCCCTGTTCAAAATCCTTTGGCAAATGTTGGTGGACGAAGTTAATCACTAAAAAGCGAGTAAAGATGACAATTTGCGTCCAACAAAGCATCCGTTAAAGTCATTTGGACTTGTCACCACTATTACAAAATAAGAAAAATTCCAGATTTGAGCTGCACAAAAGGCTCACCGTAAACGTGACGAACTTGTGTAAGCAAAGCGATATCTGAGACACCTGGATTGCCTGGTTCTAAATTTAAATTACTTTTGGTTCTTGATCTGAAAACGTTATTTGCTGATCAAGCACAAACGGAATTCTTAGCGTTCCACACGCACGCTTCAACATGATTGTGCCACGTGAATGCCATCAGCAGTTAGCAAATATTTTAACATCTGCGAAAACTAGCAAGAATAGAACCTTCGAGTACACTTAACGCAGCTTGGCGTTTTTCCGACTTCGGTAAGGTGCCAAAGTTCATTTCGTGGTCACGCTGCGTAGCGCAGGGGTACGACAGAAGGGCGGCAATATATTGCACGAATGGATCGTAGATGTCATGTTTTTACAAAAAATGTGACACGCGCCAGGTTGCCACTTGCAGCTTACCGAATGCTTGCGTCGAATACTTAGCGTGGCGTTTTTGTTGCAGTTGAAAAGCATCTTGGCAAGCACGTAGGTTGAAGTGGAACTAAATAGAAACGAGGTATAGAAAACAAAGTTTTAGGCGTCGATTAGACCGGAGTTTCAGCTTTCTGGATGTCATGCGGTTCAATAAACGGAGGGTAGAAAGGAACTACGCTGCAGAAACAGGTTGCTTCCTGGGCAGCAATTTGAAACTTTGGGCAGCCTTGAAAGCTGACAGCTTGTGGACGCGAAATTCCTGGGGGAAGGGATTGCGCTCATAAATTAATTCCCTGCGGAGCTGGCGGAATGTTGTTAATGGGCTTACACCCAGCCCCGATTTACGCGCGCAGCCGTAGCTGCTAAATATCACTTAATCCTTAGGTGAATGCCGTGACCTTATTTGAAGCTGTCAAACATCGTGCCTGGGTGACTGGCATATTTCGGCGGTCGAGTTTATTTTGTCAGTTACACTAGAAGTATCTTGGCCGCTAACACCTCCCCCAGACCCGCCGCAACCAGCTGATATTTCCTCGGCGGCAAAATGACTGCAACTTGTTGTTTTACCTAACCACTAAAAAAGTTTTCGGCAGTTTCAAAATGTTTTTGAAAATTTCGGTGGGGCAAATGCCCGGTTGCCACCTGGTTGGGGGCCTATCCCCCAAAGGCCCCCACAATATTCGCGATCCACTCGCTGCACCTGTGAGGAGGGCGAGTTGTTGCGAAGCTCAGTGGAACGGTCGCGACTGATGGGCGAGGTGTCATCCTCTGGGCAGTAGATTTGCTCGATAGTTTTCGGCCGACGACCTCAGAATCCCACGCAGAAAACTACCACGAGGCACTGTAAATGTAATGTCATGCTCGGAGCACTGTCAGCCCTACGCTTTTTAAACAATCTACCACTGACCAGCACCACTAAAACCCGCTTGTGCGGCGATTTGGATTACACACCAGCGTGGGCGTGTCAGTCGGTCGAACTACAATGACTCGCGCGCGCACTGATTGCCTTGTACGAAAAAATTGTTTGCGCCTGGTACTTTCTTGTTCAGAGCGAAGGGTAATCGCGGTAAGCACCAGGTCAAGGTCGGTCACGGACCTCTCTTGATTGATTGTTTACAAATCGAAACGGCGTTGTTTGTGCGCGGAAAAACGTTCAAGTGGACGCGAGCGAATGTTTTCAGAAATGAAAAACTTTCTGAAGATCTAAGCCACCAAAATACCAGGCGTTGTCAATAAGTGATAAACAACAAGAGACAATGATGAAGTTTGCGCGCGCTTCGGATATTCAGCGTCAATGCAGGGTTCCTCGGCTTGTTCAAAAATCGCAGACTAACATCTCCAAAAAATGTTCACCCGGCCTTCTTTGCCATTTTGCAGGTAAACATATCATGAAACTTCCAGACGGCTCGTTCATCTGCAAGTACCGCGGAAAATACTACGCTTTCGGACAATCGTGGATAGATCCGACTCGATGTCTTCAATGCATTTGTTTAGGTGCAAGTGGCATTGCATGCTGCAAAATGTAAGCGTGACCTTGATTTTGATGACCGGCTTACGGGAATTTAAAAGCATGTTGTGGAATTTGAATATTAAATTAAATTTTTAATGCCACGTTTTTGTAAGTTCGCATAATATTCGCTTTCTGTAGTTTTTAGCCGAAGGTTAACAGTTTTTTGGTAGTATTTGGACATATATCTTGATTATGAATCTGCATCCGTAATCACGTCTCTTTTCTCCACCACCTATATCTGTTTAGGCTTGTCAGTGGTGTAATGGGTCAACAAATATGTATGATACTGCATGAAACGAGGTGCACCTGGAAGGTGTTTTTTTAGCATCTTGGTTGAGTTGATTGTTGCTGAGTAAGGTTGCTTTAGGATGCGCCGGTTTAAGCCAAACATTCCCATATCGGATTTACATTAAAACTAAACATGTCACTAACTTCAGATAGGTTTTTGCTCTGTTAGTGCGACTTTGGATACTTTAGGCCGCTGAAGTTAATTAGCAAGCAGTAAATCGGATAGGAATATCACTACCCAACGAAAACGTATCATCGACAAAATTGCTGATGCAGTGGAAATATGAAATTTAAGCTTTTTCCATATGTAATAATTACTTTTGATCTAAATGTTGTGCTCTTTTCAATACCTTTATGTTACTTCTTATACTGCTTCCCAGTCAGTTTTGCTCACTTGGTTTGAGATTTATTATTTAAGGAATTAAGGAATAATTTCGTAAGAAAAGATTTTGCGGAGGTATCGGCTGCTGTGATATTGATGACAAAACATCCAACACATCAACGTTTGATCCATGGTTTTATGTCACTATGTTATGAATCACATGAAAAACGTCGTAGATGCTCTGAAACAAAAGCAAACCAGAAATCACCAACGTGCGCCTTTAAGAGGTGACTCACCTAAACTCCTATTAATAGAATGGCTGATACAGCTTACACGAGTCATTGCCATTAAGGCAATGACACGGGTCCACGAGCCGGTAGGGCAAGAAACGTCACTGTAACATTGCTTGCAAGCCTATGATTAATTAAATTATTATCTGCTGTTACCGATATAACTTGCTGATCTCGGTACTTGTCTGCATGGAGCCATCTTAAGTCACAATTCGGTTTCACATGTGTCGTCAGTCCAGACAGAGTTTCGAAACTGAAAAAGCTTTTCTTGTACTACAGCTGTTTTACATCAGCTCCATGCAACTTCTTTTTTGGGACCAATTTCTAGGAAAAGAGTTTGTTTCTGATATTTTGCATGCAAAGTACTCGCAATAACTTAAAGATTACTAGTTTTTTGTACCTATTAACAACCAAACTCTGCGCCAAACTAATAGCGTTGTGTAGATGAATTGAAACGTTTTTGTGGTTAAAAACTAAAATTTCAGGTGTGAAAACCAATTTGTTTATCCCAGAGTGGTTACAAAAATTTTTTTGCAGCGGATGCACATTTTTTCCTGCATATACTAAAAAGCAAACATTTAACTTTAAAACTGCGGTTACCAAACAGTTTTAGTGTAAATGTGTACGAATCGCATCAGATTTCTCGTGATGTTTTAAAATTTTTTACCGTTTAAAAACAGGCACGTAAACCAATGCTTTTTACCCCACAGTGGATACAACGTCTTTTTGCGGCAAAGCTTTTAACTTTACCGAAAAAGCTTGATAAGAAAATCATCTCCAATTCCCACCTTTCCTGGTAACAGTTTCGGGAAAACCTTTTTCTGCGATGAATTGAGGATGTCTGGGCATTAAAGAAACGATAATCACCGGCTAGTTGCAGTAACTGTGCCCAAAAAGGCAGGGGCATGGGGGAACGTGTATGCTAGGGTACGAGCTAAGGCTTGTTGTGAACGAACAAACGTGAATGATGCGTTTGCTTTCAAACAAGAATTAGCAAAATAGCTACAGTTTATAAATTTTTTGTTTTCTCAGCACCCAAACCAAATGTGGTGGACTTTTATTGTGTAAAAGTTCGATTTGTTGCAAGTTGAAAAGACTAGTGCATAACGGTATTCTTTGTTTACAAGACTAGTATGAGTTTGGCGCTCGGGCAATATTTCGGAAAATTGCAGTAGTGCAACAAGTATAGGCGTCAGGTGCATGACAATCGCAAAATCGAACCGAAAGGTTCGCAGCCGAGGCGTGAAACCTAATCAAAAATGTGGGCGTTGTTAACGAGGGGGTAATTGAGGGATGTGATTTTACCTATAACTACGTTGGAGGTTCTGCTTCTAGTTTTCAAAAGAGTTGATGCTCCACTACTTTAGCATTTTTTAGTCTGATGTTTGCACACCCCGACTGGTCTGTTTTGTTCGAGGGCTTGCGTTTAGCACGACTTTTGGAAAAAGTTTAAACAATTTGTCTTAAAAACATAAGGTTTGACGGAGTTCACCAATGCATTATCATACTGATACTTAATGGAATTTGCCACTGTAATAAGGCGAAGGCCACACAACGAAAAACATAGGAAAATCTAAGGTATTTCAAAGAAACAAAACGTTAAGAGTAGCGCATTTCAAGTGAATAAATCTTCTTATTTTCAAAACTTCTAATGAGGCTGGATGTACTTAGTGCAGCATGGGACCACGAAAGCAGCCGCATGGCCCACGGCGCAAGCATGCGTAGATGGGCGCCACAGACCACTCGTGACACTCCGAATAGAGAACAGAAATCGAATATAAACGAAATTGAAATGCCGTTTTTGTTGGCGCAGTTAAGACCTTGTTCTTTATGAAATGCTTGCGAGACACCGTCAGCACTAAGGATTGCTATTGACTTATCTAAGCTTACATAGAATCTTAGCTCCTTTTGCATACCACATACATCAGCTTTCGGTGATGCGCTCGGGTTAATCAAAGTGGTGTTGTCAGTAGAGGATTCTGAAAAACAAAATTTTTTCTTCTGCAATTAATTCTTGAGTAGCCTTGCGTTTTCTACCGTCGCCACTGATCAATATTATGTCATCCACCATGTCGTGAAAGTTCATTTTGCTTTTAAAACGAGCTGGACCGCAAGTACAGTGGTCCTACACCACTTGACGAAACTATTCGTGCAATTTTATTTGGTAGTTTCGTTCATTTTTATTTGGTTGTATTTGGTCCTACCACCTGCAAAGAAACATGAAAAGAACCCATTCCTCAGAAGATTATAAAAGGATGTACAACTACAACCGTAATACCCACTTTGTGAGTGAGGCTGATTGCACGAAGTCCAATATTTGTTTCAGTATGACGTATTGTCATAATGAAACCAGCACCGTGCTTGGGCACATCCATCTTTGCAGCGATTAGGTGATGCATGTGTAAGGTATCGTATGTTGGGAACCGAATGTGGGAGCTTCGGTCGTTTACGATTCCACGGAAATCCCTATTACTTAGGGGTCAACCTGTAGTTGTTGCAGGAGCACAGGTCAACCACCTGACGTCTTGAAGTTGCCAAGCCAAACCAAGGCGAAATGAAAGCTCTCATCACTTTGTCCGTTTCCAGTAGCACTCTAAGTTTGATTCCTCTTTTGATTGTATTCAGATATATGACAAACTCTTCAATAGGCTACATGTGAATGTGAAGTCAGAACAACATAACGTTAAACGGTTCGGTGTATATACACTAGCGGTGAACAAGAGCGTTGAGCGTTCACGTGAGCGACCGGAAACGGAAACAGTGACCAATTACGTAATGTAGGTTTGCAGGCTATCGTGTCAACAGTTAGACTCTTCGTAAACAAGTTCATTGCATTGAATCACGAATAAAATATTGCTTAAAATCACGTAGTAGAATGCACAAATCTTTATAGCAGAAATGTATCCATTATTAATGCGTTATTTGCATCTGCAAAATGATTCGCCACTTTGTGCAGATCATCTGGCTTTATCAGAAATGCTTTTAGCAGTTTGAATTCCTATAGACATTAACTGAACGAAAAGATGGGGATATTAGGTCACGCGTTTTTTTTCATACTCTGGGTAATGCCAGGTCGCATACGTTGTTGAGGAGGTCAAGAGTTTGAAGAAAAATACCAAAGGGGATTTAAGGTGTTGTCTAATTCGACGTTGATTTTACCGCTAATTGACCGCTGTCTTCAAAATTAAGCTCCACGACGATCGGCAAAGCTCGCTATCACTCGCAGAAGCAGCAGAACCAATGATGCAGCTCAAGGCCCGTGTGTGCATGCAATAATGCGATTTTCTTGAGCCCTGCCCAGTTTGCCCTTGTCTTGGCCACAGCGTTTCGCACTCTAAAGGCCAACAGATATATCTTATCAGGGCAACCAAGCTGAGTATCAAAGATATATGTCCTCTCTAAGTGGGGCGATAGCGCTGATCGCAATGAAGAGGTGTGGTTTCTGATTGCCGCGTGTAGTAATCGAATTAACCTACTTTCTAAGCAGTTACCATGAGGCATTATCTACTTAAGCAAGATGATGTCCTGCCCAGACAGCGATCTTTTCTGCCCACAGTAAAATAATTGAAGAATAATGTTTTCAAGAATTTTGCGCTTGCTGGTTGAATGATCGGCGCTTTTAAACCATTTTCATCTTGTACGTTCTTTTTCTGCCAAGAAGTAATTCGTGTAGGATTTGAAGACAGAACTTTGTGATCATGTGCACAGACTACCTCACACCCGCCATGTCTTCTTAATGCACTTAAACTTTTAGTATCGCTTTTTCGGCATTTACTTTTGACATTTTTCACAAACTTATAAAGCTTAAGCGNGCATTATGGAAGTTAAGGTTAATCTGCTATCCGAGACTTAGTTTCGGAATATCATCATGTGCTTCCCAATCAATACCGGCAGTTGTTCCTGGAATTTCATTTTCGAAGGTTTAAAACAAAAACTAAGATATTGTTCCCGGAGCAAGACTTTAGGCTTTAGCGTTCAACCCCTACAAGAACACATTTCGTGTCACACGTGTCACAGTTTCGACTTCTCCGGATGTTGGCATCACATGCCAAGTGTGAACTAATTTTCACTGTGGCATTCCAACACAATTGGCGTTACCCTCACATAGATTTATTTCTTTTCACAGTGAGCTGAAACCGGTAATGATGCCCAAGCGCTGCGAAGTTCATCCTTACCCTGAGTATAGCAAAGTGCCCCGCTTGGCCGCTTGTATGGCGCCCATAGTCACCAAGCGTTCCAAAAGAAAGATGTGCACCAGCCGACGCCTCTACAACGCATTCCACA
>JGI24021J15306_10001162_pt1 | contig 24660 bp, 9 predicted proteins | sample Ectturendosymbi1_FD_15306 | JGI IMG/M metagenome (IMG submission 15306) | reverse complement strand
AATACTGTATTGGATGTATGCAGCAACCAGGAGGCCAACCGTGAAATGGAGGGGCACAGATTTCAAATGGGGGGCCCCGGGCACCACTGGCCCCCCNCTGGCGACGGCCCTGCTTAAACCCCAACTGTAAATATGACATTATCAGTAGCTCTGCTTCCTTGTTTGCAAATTTTTCTAGCTGCACAGCCTTCAGTGTTGTCACTCTGTTGTTACTGAAAAGTACAAGATTTCATGATAAAGAACACTCGATTACAAATACGTGACAGATGTATCAGATTAGAAGAAAATTGGTGTTGTACTTTAAGAACAGGGGGTGTTTGATGAACATTATACATTTATTTATTTGTCTCAGGCCAGATGGTCCATAGGACACACACATGCAAATGATTATTCTTTTACGCCTTAAAATCTTTCAGTCTGACTTGACGTGCATCACCTTTACACATGGTAAATTACCACATAAAGATCAACCACACATTCACGCCATTGCCCTTGAGAAATTCCTTGTGATCTTAAATGCAAACCTTAGGCAAATGTGGAAATGGCACCTCTGTTTCATGACTTTCAATACAGCTGCAACAAGAACATAACATGTTTGAATTTCCCATTCACCATGCACTCTTCTTTCAGATATAAACCTTGAAGTAATTAGTTTGGGCACTCTGCTACCTGTAACAAATCCTTCATATCTTGATGCTTGCAACGCATTTCACACTAGTGTAAGATTTGACTTTACAAATCACACATCTACCTATGTATCCATTTGCTGTTGTGTGTGCTGAGCATAACAGATTATATGCTCTTGTGTAATTTTAAGATGTATTTAGGTAGACGTTTTAGCAAATTACAATTGAACAAAATCGAAAAGTCTCAATTAAAGTTACAATTACACAAATTTGTACAATTAATTACATTCAGCTCACTTGTGAAAAACACATGAACGCTAGATAAAATGCAAAAACACTATATCTAGTGGAAAAACACTAGGACTGGCACCACTAACAGCCTTGAGTAGTTAAAGATTTTTGGTAACTCAAGCACGTGTGTTGCACACGATGCATTTTGAAGTAGCAATAGTTTTTCAAAGCAAAGCTCAGATTATGGTTGTGTTCTTTATTTGTGTTTGCGGCAAACAAGTGCCGAGGGGGCTGAACCCGACTCTACAGGATGTAGAATGGCCACACAATATCTAAAACGTACATGCGTCGCAATCAAAAACAAAGTTTCTCGAAAAAGATATGTGTTATGGTTTCCGCTGTTTTGGCAATAGAACAACTGATTCATCATCCTGTATGCTGACAAAGCTGTTACGTCTACTGCTTGATTTAAATGGGAGTGATATAAGGACAATAAACAGAACTATGCAGCAATGAAATATCAGTGCGCCTGAAGGTGAGGTTAATGTGAAAATCAAGCGGCTGATTTCCGAACCCAACAACGAAATTGCTGCCACGCAACCGATAAGCCAGGTGACCGCGAAGGACTCATCTGTAGGGTAGATGTGGTCCGTGATTATTACCAGCAAAGTGATTGTTTCCACGTACGAACAGAATCCAAACAAACCACAACTGACAAACAAACCAGCAACGCTTGAGTACAACACAGACAACAGCACTCCGAGTACGCTTAAAAATGTTAAAAACGTTCCAAAAATCAGCAGCATGTTTCTGAGTTTATGAGGAGCTTTGTCTGCTATTCGCCCTCCAACCAAGGATCCAACTGCCCCGGCAATGCAATAGCATACCATAAGGTAACCACTAATGACTTGTTCATCCATAGAACTGTTTCTTTGTTTGGCTAACATGTCGGAAAAAATCTGATCCATCAAAATAAATTCGCTGAGGGGTATAATTTCCAATAGGCTGTACATCAAAGCACAAGAAACATACACCTTGTCGGTGAACAGCTTGAAGGAGCTGCACAAAAAATTTCGAAAAGTTGCTTGATCTTCTAACATTTGATTATCCCATTTGAGAGCTTGCGCTTTTGTTGGAGGTAAAGGAGGGAGATCTGAAATGTACAAAAAGAGAAAAACGGCAACGCACAGAGCTATAAAAAGCAAAGGTGAAAAGATTTTGTTAAGCTTTTCGAGATTGTATTCCTTCCACTCTTCTAAGCCAGTGCAGGCGGTAATTGAAGCAAACAATGTGCAGTTTATCTGAGTCATATACGTCTTTGGAGACATCAAGACGTTTGTGGGAATCGTAAATGCCAGGATACGTGCAACTGCCGATCCTAAAAAGTTAATCCCCATAGATATGCCTACCTCGTCTTCTGGAAACCATAGCACTGCAAAGCTTGCTCTAATTGCAAAACAAGTGACAACAGTAACTCCAGTGAATAACTGTCCAATCACAAGAAGGCTAAACAGCCTCGAGTTTGAAAATGCTAGCATTATCATTGTTAATGCAATAACCACAGCGAATGAGGATAACACGGAAAATCTTCGGAGCTGTAAAAAGCCTTTGAAATTGAACCATGCAATTATGGGCGTCCACACAACCACCATAAAGCTGCAAGCCAAGGTAACCCAGTCTACTTGTTTGTACGTAACGGCGTACAATATTGTGTAAATATTGCCAACTTGTGCGAAACCATGCGTCAGGAAAGACGCCAGCATTTTTAACACAGTCAACGCAAAGAGGAAGATCCATCGTCTTTTGTATAGCTTTGTTTTTTCTGGTTCTTCGTCAGAATGATCGATTTCAGTGGCAGCATCGAAAGACGATATTGGCATGGTTCGTCGCGTCAAAGGCATGCACAATGCTAAAGTCTACAAACAGGCGTAAAAACGTTAGAAAAGTGGTTGAATATCTATTTTGGATTTGTCTGACATTGTTGAGCACAAAAACGCAACCTAGAATAAATCCTGTTGCTTTTACCCAGTGTCGCTTTGGAATCATATATAGTTTTATCAAGTTTTATCTTCGTCACTACCACCACTCTTTTAGTTATTCGCCAATTGTATTCTTGGGTGAATTTGCGGAAAAAAGTAGGATTTCAATTTATAGAACGATAAATTATTACGCCGTTTCTAAAAACTAATAATCAATCAGGTAAAACCAGGTATGAAGTGAAGAGACTTTTAATGCCCCCAGAAAGAATCGCTACTGCTTATGGCAGGGATGAGGAACCTATTGACTATCACGGGCCGCATGAATTGTGGAATATCGCTGGCGAGCCGTAAAAATTAATTAATTTTATTTTCAAATTCTACCTTTATCTTCCTAACGAAAATAAGGAGAGAAAATTATATCAAGGAGCGAGAGATAGTTCTCTGTGCTTACTGTCTAAGTGTCTACTCCACGTGTCTGCTTGTCATGTTCTAACTTGGGTAGCGAAAATTCTGACGCGGGCGATATTGAAAGGTTCACGCGGCCTCAAAATGGCCCGCGGGCTGCAGGTTCGCCGCTCCTGGCTTCTCGCATTGCTACACATGACAGCCTACGTTGTGCCAAGGCCATACAAATTTAATTTTTTTGAGATAATTGTTATAGATTCGAATTACCAGAGAAATCATCGATAACTTTTAAAACAAGCTTATTTGTGCGAACAATGAAGTAAGTCATGGTTGAAACAGCAACACAAGTTTTGCTTAGCGTAGGGTTAAAACGCAGGCTATCGTGTAGCTGCAACACACTGAAAGAGAATGTAATTTGTATTGCAACAAGATTTTTACAATTTCGTTTCCAAATGTAAGCTATTCCAGTATCAGTATGTAAAATACCAGCTATCTGATGGTCATGGATAAATACTGCAATACTGAAATATACTATCTAGGCCTGAGGAATACTTTGGACATTTGACTTTGAACAGGATTCATGACCACTGTTAACTTAGCCTGTTTCGTCCAAATATCTTTGTGTGCCAAGCGACGTGGATGTATCATTATCGCCACCTTATCTAGTAATGATTTTTAAACTCTTGTAAAAGCAAGAAACCTTCTTGAATGGTACCGTCTGCTTTGATATCATTCATACACTGTCTCAAGACCAGCATAAGACTCACAAACTATATAGAAACTATGGCTGGTAGGCATCTAGGTTCAGTATGCATTTTAACCAACAACTGAAGGTGCCGCTGGGAAGACCTGTGTGTAAGCATTCCCTGCAACAAGCAATTTCGAAAATTCGAAAAAGTTCTCTGAACCAAACAGATTGGTAATGTTACGTTTCACAGAGGGAAGGGTTAACCAAGCGGAAACTTGTCAAGCTTATCATTGTCATTCGGTCTGTAAAGGCGCATACTTTAACAATGACGAGCAGTGGAATGTTTCCCGGATGGCATCATGCAGAGAAGCATCGTGAGAGGTGAGGAAGTCTGGCATTGTCGCATAAAAAACATGGAACCAGCAAGCAATGGTTGACATGAAATCATTTTGGAGCATAGGCGCACGGCATGGGGATGCGGTCGCATCCTTAAAGCTGGAAAATTGGCCATTATTCGGGCAAAAAGTTTCAACATTTGGGCAAATTATACAGCTACATTCACATTTAAGTGAGGTAGTGTCTATTTTGTCATCAGCGTCAACAGCCCTGCTGAAACTATTTTGCCATTAATTTTTGCCTCTGATGGCAAGGTAGACATTGCCTCTAAGTGAACTTTTTTGCCTCTGATGGCAAAATAGGCACTGCCTCTTAAGTGAACTGGAACCATTTGTTAATTCCAATAGCCTTCATCAAGTTTGGGCCAATTAAAAACTTCATTCAAGTTTTGGGTAAAATTGGGGACATTTGTGTAAATTAGAAGCATTTAGGTACGGTCCATCAGCTTCAATTAAATCTGGGCAAATGAGAAAAGCTTCATTCAAATTGGGTGAAATTAAAAACATTTACATATATTGGAAACATTTGGGTGTAGTCCATCAACCAAACCAAATTTTAGCAATTTACAACAGCTTCGTTCAATTATGGGCAACTTCAAACTGTCTTATTCAAAATTTGGCAATATACAATAGCTCCATTGAAATTTGAGTCGACATTCAGAAAATTTAAATCTGGATAAAATTATAATCATTCAGGTAAATTTTGACAACCACAATCAAATTTGAGAAGATTAGAACAACTTCATTCAAGTCTGGGTGAAATTAGAAATATTTCCATAAATTGAAAACAATGGAGTAAATTACAACACCCTCAATGTAATTGCGGTAATTGAAACAGCTTCATTTAAACTTGGGTACAATTTGAAACATCTGGGTAAATTAGAAGAGGTTCATTCAGATTTGTATGTATCATAAACATTTGGGCAAATTGCAACTGCTCTATTCGAATTTTGGCCAGTTAAAACAACCTCATTCAAATTTAGATAGAGCTAGAAATATTTCAAAGTTAAGAACATGTAGCGGCAACCCACCATTCCGTCTAACCCTAATTTTTGTTAACAAAAAATTGTTGATGCTGTAACAACTAAAATAATTAAGCATTTCAAGCACCTTGATTTGTTTATAATGGTACTTTTAGCCTTAACATTAAGATTTGCTGTTTATTCATTATTTGGGAAAAGCAAGATCAAATTTGGGCAAAAAACTTTTCATCCCCAAAAATATGAACTCCCGTACACTTATGACTTTGAGGATTCGATAAAGAGGTGATTCTATGTTCAGCAAAATTTATCAGATAAAGCACGAATACGCCACAGAGCACGCAAGCGGCGTTTATACACAGAAAAACCGAGTCAAAATAATAACAGATTATTGCTGTAGGCGGTGAGTTGACGGAAATCTACTATGAGTCACATGACAATAAAATAAACAATGATGTGCAGTTATCTTCAGCATTTAAAGATGGGCGGCTTCCTTGAGCCATGAAGGACTCGATCACCATCAAAAATTTTTATTGCCAAACATTCTATTTCCCGAAAATTGGCAACTTGTCCACTGTGCTTCTGGCTGTGCACGGGTGATAGAGTTCTATCAGACTGCTGATGAGGTTGCGCTGACAATGACGAATATCCGGGTCAGTACAATAATTGTATAACATGTTACCTTGAAAAAGAAAGCAGCGTTTTGAAGTATAACATTGCTCCTAATTGAATGAAAAGTTAACTTGAGTATAAATAGCTCACGCATACATCTTTACATCTCAAAACAACATCATCGAGTTTTAGACCTAGATCAAAATGTCAAGAAAGTAAACGCAACGATTGGTCTCACAGCACATATTTTTGTATGTCATGAATGTGAAAATCAAAATAATCGACAGTGGCACGCTTCGAAAAAATAAAAATAAGTCAACCACAGCCTATTAGAAAAGTCATGGGGGTCGGAAGGAGGGGCAGAGGGCAAAAGCCCTCGCTAGATTCCGAAATTTGATATTTTCCTATTAAATTTTCAGTAGAAAAAGGTTGTTATTCTACTGTAGCTTCGAGCTGGTAAAATGAAATTTCCCCACTGTTGGTTCCCCCTGGAAAAATCCCTTTGGCCACCCCAGCAAAATTCAACGTTTGGCCTCCTGGAAAAAATGCTTCTGACGCCCATAACAAGAATAGCTGTGTTTTGTACTCGGACAGTCCTTTTTGAATGTTGATTGATACAGTTGAGAATCATGGTGGTAAATTTGGTGCAATTGTTACCTCAAAACGAACGTGACACCCTCCTCAATTAGCGACCGTTTCTTAGTCGTACTCCTTTTAAAATCAATGACTCCTTTCTTCACTTTTATTTTCGGGGAAAAAGACGAAAAAATATTTATGTATTTTGGCATTCTGTTTTTTGACTTACCCACAAAGGTTAGATTGAGACTCAACACTGGGATGACAACATAGTTTTTTTTCAGTTTAGTGTTATTTCGCACCCCAACAACGCCGAGAATCTGTGGTCAAGAATGCAGGGACAAGAAGTGGCGGCGGTAGCTGTCATTGGATCACTGTCACCATAAGCTAATGTAAAACAAGAAAATGCAATTGAAACAATATTGTGAAAACAAAAAATGCAAATAAATATAAAGTTTTTACAATCAAGTAACAATGTCACACAATGAATAAGGCACAAAAACACTCTGAAGTCTGACTCTGAATGAAATCAATTTAAATACGATTTACAGCCGCAAGCAATCTACATCAAAAACCCTCAGCCTACATATAAGCTATATCCCCACAATAAGGCTAACCACTAAAAAATGCAACATGGCAGCTCTCAAAAAGTTAACATCTCAGCTTGAAGTTACCGCGCAAAAGGATAGCATAGTCCTTTATGTAAACATCTGCCAATATTGGTGCTTTAAGTAATCAAATCTATCTAGTTATAAAGTTGGCCATTGGATTTAAGATTAGTATTTTTCACACACCAGTGGACTAGCTCTGGCGTCGTCTGTGGAGACCATGAAGCACTTTATTAACACTCGATAAAACCGAGTTCCGAATAAGATCAACAATGAAATTAACCAGTATGTCACTAAGTAAACTGATCGTGTGGAACAAAGCTATAATTTCATCATTGACGTTACAGCCCTTGATCCTGAAGATAAAGTCCACTGTATCTTTGACTGCAACCTTGTGTGCTGGTAATCGCGTGTGTCCGAAAACCACCAGGCGCACTTGAACTGAGGATTCCTACAGATGAAAGGATCGGGTTCAGTGACACTTGCGGTATGTGAATTTTCGGTGCGCCCTGCTATTTGGCGTACTGGTTGCTGCTGGGAAAATGCATCGGTAATCCTCTTCGCCCCACGCACCTGCTTTTTGTTCAACACGTCTTGTTTTTGAAAATTTCTCTGCAAGAAACAATTCAAGCACAAAGCCTAAGATAAAACATACGCAGATCTTTAGGCAGCTGAATCTAAAAAGCATCTGTTTTTCACACCCGTTTCTGATCCTGACGTTGAGCTATCTGCAGTGTGACTTTAGAAAAACGTTCTCAGTTTGTGTAAGATCGATGCTGCTGTTCTGAGGTATGCACATGACGCATTCAAATGCAAAACCAACTTTCCATTCAGCCAACAGCCACGGTGAACGTTTGTGACTTAACTCCACCGACCCGGGCACAAACTTCTGAGCATGAATACAATGCGTAAGGCCAGTATCAAGTGGCCGCCAGCACCGTACACCCGCAACACTCCTCAAAGCTTTTTTCAATTCCAGTACATGGTGCAAAATATTTCGTTGTCGTTTTCAAAGGATTAGAGCAGTATTATTCATGACCCAAATCTTAGCAACAAGCACTTTGCATAGCGCATCCCCAAGGTCTGTACACATACGATATCGTAAACCGAATAGCAATACGCGGTAATGCGGAATAGTCTCCTCGTTCACCTAACCTTAGCCCAGTTGACGTTCTTCTAGGGCGCGCTGAGTTGAAGGCGAGCACAATAAAAATCACAGATGTAACACACTTCGTCGGACGCACTGGGAGTGATTGATCTAAAATTGAAAGGCAATGTGAAATATTGATACTACTGTACTATCACGGGTTCACATGCATTTTGCCAAGCGCATCGACTTATGTATCACAAATCATGGATATCATGTTGAAAACATTATTTGTCGCTGCAATAGTCCAATTAAAAAAAAACATTGAAAATCGAATTTTCAAAAATACTTTTTTTTTGTAAATGCATCCGGACTTTAGGGGCGCACTGAACATGGCTAATTTTAATAGCGTATGTATGTTTTTGTAATTTGCTAAATTTCTTCAAAATTATAACTTCATTGGTAATGTACATCTCAGTCGAACTCAAACTATGTCATGCATTAATATCATCTGATAAAGTACAGCAGTCAAGCCTCTGCCACAAATTTCTGTTTCCGACTGTTTATGTCGCCTATCTTAAAAGCTCGTGGAGAATTGAAAAATATAGCAAACTATGGTTACATTGCATGTCCAAGCCCTGGGAGTTGCTCGCGAGATGATGTTTGTAAGTTTTATCAACTCTTTTGGACCATACATATTTGCTTTCAGTGTCTAGATTTCAATGCATTGCAGATGAAAAGGTTAAAATTCCAAAATTGTGTGTTAAATTCCAAAATATTGGCTACAGTCCAACATTCCAAACTTCTGGCACCAGTCCGCGGCTCGTGGTTGGGGACCACTGGTATAAGGCACTGGTTTTCAAACTATGGGCCACGGCCCAGTAGCGGGTTACGAAAATATTCCAAAGTGCCTCAGTGCTAGTTTAGACAAATTATGCGTTGTGCGGTTTTTCGAATANGCAACTTTCTATATTTGTGTTTTGTGCATTTTGCTTATTGTCCAATATTATACACAAAAGATATATACACCAGCCGCCTATTTGTGCAAACTTTATTAATGGTAAAATTATTTCAAATTAAAATCAATTTTCTTATGACAAATGTCTTTCAGATATCAGCTGATCCAAGAATTTCGAATCTTATTGGTGAAATGGAGGAACATACATCTCATTGAAATATTAATATAGAGTAATTTCGTTGCAAAATAGCTTGCTAGCAGCCATTTGCATTTTATATTGTCAAAGTGTTAAAAGTCTCTTATGCTCATAACGTCGTTGTTAAATTTCGGCATGAGTTTGCAACGCATCATCAAACCCTCCACCAGTGCTGTAAGGGCTGGGGTGCAGGGGTGCAAGCACACCCACAAAACTTTTGGTTTGTCAAAAATTCGGGCAAACTCCCTGAAAAATTTGGGCACAAAAGAAGTTGCAACGCATTTGTTTCTTAATGAGTGATCAGTGAGTCTGACTGAATAAAAAAGTCAAAAAGTCTGACTTTTTTTCTCCATAAAACAAGCTTTTTTGACTCCAAAGAAAGACAGTAGCCTATGTCATTAACTTCGTGTTTTAGAGTTCGTGAGAGTTGATGGTGAATGACCAACTGCTACAGAAAACTTGTAGAGTGAAAGCTTGCAGTACAAACATTTTTCGGGAAAATTGCGAAATTTCGGGCAAAATATCCTTCGCACCCCCAAAAATTTTGCCCGTTTCTGCACTTATGACCTCCACAGTATTTTAACTAGATATATAGGCCATGGACCAAGAATGTTTGAAAACCACTGGGATGTAAGGCAACCATCTACTGTCGGATTAATTACAGACATAAGCCAATTATTGTTCTACGAAACATGTATTCCATAACCCTTTTTTTGCGAGATGCACTCTCAGTGTTTCGGGATTGACTGCATGTGCTTTACTCATTGCAAAAATTTTTTTTTATTTGCGATGCTGTGGAGCAACGTATTCAACTGAAGCTTGTCCAGACTGCAACATGTTTTACTGGTGGAATGCAACTAAAAATATGATTCTCAACAGGTTGTGGTGGAGATGGGGTAAACAACAAACCTTTGTACAAGATTTGGGTCATGATGTGTCCTGATTACATAATCAAGGTCTAGGATTCAAAACTTGGAAAATTGTTATTTTCAATTGGGTTTTGTCCGAAAATCAATGTGATAACAAGTCGTTGGCAGGTAGCATGATGGTAATTTTTATGCTTTCCAGGGTAATATCTCTGCGATATCGAGCTTTCATGCAGTGGCTTCGTTAGCAAAACCAAACTGTATATGGCATGCATTAACCCGAGACCAGTGGGGTGAAGACGAAACCCAAGTCTCAGCCAATTTTGACCCTCCGATTGTTCACTTCTTAAAGCTTGCTATACCTACAAGGCTATCTCAAATTTTGTTTCTACTTTCTTGAATTGTAGCTTTCAGTGATAAATGTCTGACGATGAAATGTCAATATTTGAAAAAAGATAGCATTTTGAAGAAAATTATTAAATCTGCAAATGCAAAACAATGGCTCTCAACCACTGTTTTGAGAGCCACAAGCGGCTCGCAAGAACCCTTTGTGTGGCCCTCAGCAGTATTTCAATGAAACCTCTAATATTTTGTGTAACAGATTTCGTTCTACTATAAAGCAAAACGTGTCAATTGACTTGTGTTAAATTTTCTTTAGTGCGGCTCTCTAACAAACTGTAAGTCTGGATCTGGCTCCGTTCAGTGAAATGGTTGAGAACAATTGCTTCAAAATATGCAAGCACCAAATTAACAAGAATCCTAACTGCCATACCGTAACTATTTAATGCATGGACTTGGTGAATTGGAATTGCTTTTTGTTTACCGGAACACCATTTAAGTCAAGCAATGAGATTCTTACCCAACATATTTACTTTATTTGGCTTGTTAAACACTCGAGCACTGCACAAGGTTCAGCTGATAACGTTGCCAAGACACCGAAAAGCAATCGAATGTTTGCTAACTGCTTTCGAGAGTGAAAGGGCAGGTAACTCTTGCAAAAATTACCAAAAGACAACATAAGTCACTTTCTTTACAAGGATTTCACTTTGTGATTTTGCGAACGTTTAACAGCTGGTGGCGTTGCAGCAATCAGTGCAAAAAGTTGTTTTACCTTTGAAAGACTTAAATATGTACCAATTACTTCTGCTTGAAAAGAACTACCACACTTATATTCACCACAGCAAAAATCTGAATGGAAACAAGCTTATTTGTGACTAACAGATTTAACTTGGTTGGATCGAAGCAAAACAATGACCTTACCAGTCTACTTGTGTATGTCTGATTTCACTACGCCAGGACGATCAGGAACTGCGATTGTTAACAAAGCCAGGTGTGAAGTTTTGTGAATGACTTTTGTAGATTTCGAGTGGTTTATAACTTAATGCGTTGAGTGACTATAAGAGTGTGCGTTTGTTCAGTTACTATAATCCTGATTAGTATATCTGAGTGCAACTAGCAACACACTTGTGTCTCATTTTTTATAGCATCATTGCCTCACACGCAAAAAATCTTACGTAATTTCCTTGATACTCATCTCAACCAGGGTTGCCAGATAGTTATAAGCAAAAAAGGCCAGATCAACCCTCAAAAAAAGCCAAGTAGCACCGAAAAAAGCCAAATGAAACATAAATACACAACAACACCTTCGAAACACCCAAACGCGCTTTTAGAAGGCAATATACACATATTTTGTACATAAAAGGAGTAAAGCTAAAGCTCACTCTTAAGAAACTTCTCGAAACTTTGGCTTTGCTGAAGAGTAGCCTGAATTAAAACTGCAAACCTAAAAGCATGAAATNAGCAAAACAAAAAATTATTAATTATCGTGCAGAATTTCCAATGAAACTTTATCATTCTGTGTCCAGAAACAGTGTCTAGAAATCTGCCAGTGCCCAGAAATCTGCCAAAATCATCTTTCCATCTGCTAAATCGACATAAAAAATCTAATTTGCGAAAAAGGCTAAAAAAGCCAAATTTCATTTGGCCTTTTTCCAAAAATAAAAAAAACCAAACGAATTGAAAAAAGGCCAAAAATTACAAATTTGGCCTCAAAAAGCGAAACTGGCAACCCTGATCTCAACACGCGTAAGTGTGGAAAGCAGGTTGCTTTTTCATTGTTGGTTCTATCTGTAATCTCGCACCTATGTGTATTTGCAGTTTGTTGGCTTGCTATGATCTTTGACATATTGTCATTTTATACTCAACTTATGACAAAGGTACTTCTGTGAGATTTCTTTCAAGCTTAACTTATAGAAAAGAAAAATGTGTGAAGTATAAAACAGAAACGTGTTAAGAGGTGAGAAGTTTGCGTTTTTAAATTTTTCGCGATATTATTGTTAGCCTTAAATTTCTTTTTTTCTGTAGTTCGGATCTATGTTCTTCTAAGTTGGGGAAAGATCAGTTCCAATATGTGGTGAATTAAAAATCAGTTTTAAAGTACTTAAATGCTGATATACTCTATCTCGTTACACGACGTCTCGTATGCGTATTCATGCGGGCAACTGCAACATAGCTACAACATACCAAACACGTACCCAGACTTTATTTATTTTCTAAGTTATCACTAAGGAAAGATAATATAAGACAAAAACTGCCTCTGAAAACCTTTCAAAAGTTTAAAAATCACATACAAACAGAAAAGGGGGAACCGTGACTTGTTTACAGTGCAAGTTCTTGGGGATTGCTCATGATTGCTGCTTTCGTCTGTCAAACAATGTAAGGGGTAGATTAAATAGGAAGCAAGTGCTGCTTGCATACGTACACCTCTGCATGTGGCCGCTTCGACAATCAGACTGTCCAAGGTTCGCGATTTTTAAAGGCCCAGAGCGATGTTTGCGATCAAAACGTTTACTTCATACGAGCCCGTACAACATTCTGAGCTCAGGGGTGATATAGTGTAAGACTCCCTTTTATTGGTCAATAAAGCAAGTGACTGGGGTTGAATAAAGTTTTGTCCAAATAAACTCTTGACACAAGCTGTTGCGTGGGAACATACCTTCACAATGAAGCTGGTGTACAGGTTGTGTGAGAATGTGTTTTTGATGCAGATTTTATGTGGTATGTCTTTGTGGCAGAGCATACTTAAGCAACAGAAAGGTGTAGTGTGGCAGTCAAAGATAAACAAAGGCAGCAGTTTATGTGTCAAACTGGCCAAAGAAGTGTTGACATGAACGACTGGATTTTAGTCACAAAAGTCGTACCTCGTAGCCGCTACAGTCGAACGTTGAGCGATGAAACAACACTTTCTAGAATGCTTAAGCACAGTCACTGAGTGGTATTAGTTTATTGAAAATAAATTAAAATCAATTTCAACTAGAAAATCAATTTCCAAATTTTCATTTTAGTAAATGGTTACTAATGTGTGCATTTATGTTGGACTGCATTTGGTCACAGTGCGTCTGGCTAAACATAGGACATTTCTTCATTAATGAATTTGGCCCAGATGAATCCAGTCAAAAACGCCCTATCTTCAAAAATAAAATGCCAAGAGGCTTGGTTTTACCAAAAAACTTAACCTGTAATTGTTTTGTTCATTTTTATTTCAGGTATATTTTACGAACTTATGAACTAAACCGTTAGTGAATCCTTTAAAACGACGCAGGCGACTTGTTTGCAAAAATGAAAAAAGAGTAAGAACAAGCAAAACGCGGTATACCACATTAGTTTCTTGGGAGAATATTTGCTATCTGTCATTTTTTCTGTGCAGAATAAGGCTTCTACAGTACATCAATATTCACTGATTCGCTTCGTCACGAACCTGTTTCATGAATACACGATAATCGTGCTTTGGCACATGAGCCACAGTCATGTACCATAAGAAAACATGCATGCCTTATATGTTTGAAATAAAATTTACGAATTATTTTGATTCAACTCATAACCACTTGTTCAAGACACAACATATTCAAGACTTTTGCAGAGGAATTAAACATGTTTGTACATAATGGAACAGAGAGTTATCAGTCGTACATCTCTATTCCCGAATTTAAACAGATGGAATTTTCTGCAGGGAAAAAATAGCCCCGTTGCAAATAACTCCAGATAAGTTAGTGCATGAAGAAACAGAATTCAGCCGGGCCTTGATTTCTATCATTAAATGCGTTTTCAACCAAAACCAAGCAATATGCTGATTGCAATAAGCTGCTTTGTGATGTTTTAGGTTCTGTAGAGCCATATAAAACACAAGGTTTTCATTTGCAATTTTATTGCTCCCGATTGTGTTGTTGAAAGGCTTATGGGTTACGTCACTAAATAAGTCAGCGGAACTTGACATCTAACTTGCGCTGCATGAATCAACTTTTTGTGCAGCTACATCTCACTTCAAAATTTTTCATAGTTTTTCCGCAAGAATGTAACGCTAATTGTTAGTTGTTGCTGACATATAATTTCATTCGCAAATATAAATAAATTCTTTCAGTGCGCTTACTTTTGAAAACGTTTTTTGAGAGCAGATCATCAGTTTTTTGAAAGTATGCTATAGGCAGGTGTGGACTGTAGGATGTAGGGGCTCGAGGCAAACTCTCAGAAAGGGGCCGCAAAACATCACCACTGCGAAAGATGGATGTGGGACTAGGTGGTGGATAAGAGTTATATCTGTTTCACGTTTCAATTATGAACTAAATTCAAGTGCATAATATACATACAAAAGTAGCAAAAACTTGTAAAGTTTTCAAGTGGACACTTGAAAGCTGCCCACATTTTGCAATGACACTAATTTCTTCAATACAGAGGAAAACAGTGTACAATTCGTCAGACACCGTTTTGTTAGCATTGTTAACAATACAACTACACAATCACTTAAATCTGCGTGTACTTTTGCACATTTGCACATAGTTGTTGCTTTATTTTGACAAACATATGACTTGCTTCAGAGCTTATTAGATGTGGCACTGGAGTGGTTCATAAACCTTTAAACAAAATAATGCAAAAATGAAGTGCGCAACTCTCAAATGGGGCCCCACGGCATCACTGTGAAAGGGGGTCCGAGGCGACCGCCTTGCTCGTCTCCCCTTCACCCACCCTTGACCATACGTTATATGGTAAAAGTGTAAGATTTTTCTCTTGAATATAAAACTGAATGAAACCATGCGGTGAATCTGACCCGTGCTCATCTCAAAATGCGCTAGGCCTCATATTTATGAAACATATTTTTTTACATTGCAAGCCTTTTTTCTTTCTTATAACAAGCTTTTAACACAATGTTCTTTTAACAGTCTAATGAACTTCACTTAAGTGTAACAAGACCACAGTATCTATAAAGTTTCCTTGAAATGGGTTGTGGATCCAGCAAAAGCATTTCAAACACTAAGTTTGAGGTATGCAGTTTAAAATGTTTTTTTGTAAAATGTAATGAGGTGCATCAATTCAAATGCTCTTTCAAGTTGCAGTATGCTTTAGTTACCAAGAAATCTCTAAATGGACTTGAAGAGTAGTGTTAAGAGTGCCACTATATGTGTTATTGGATGTGACTTTAATTGCTTTTTTTCTAAATTTTCCCTGAGTCAGAATTACTCATGAGACTTGCTGAAAAGGATTTACTAGTTTCTTTAGTTATAATTATAGGTGGCAAAAAACCTTCGAAAACACTTATGCTTTGGCAACATTTCCCGCAATTAATTTCCGAATTTTCGAATTACCATAAGTATTTTCAGATCTCCAAATTATCAGAAATCTCGTTTCTTGATCTGTCGTAAGCAAACTGTGCAGTTTTATTGATAAACGTAGATTGTTTTAACGTCGACTTTAAGGAATTTTTGTCTTTGGTCGTTAATTTTGTAAAAGTGCATAACACAACAATACCTATGGAAAACAATTTTCAAGAAGCTTTTCAAAGGTAAAAATTATTGAGATTTTCGGTAATATGGAAACTAACGGTCTTTATTTTTGCGGTTAGGTTATAAGTGTTACATAAACTAGTTTTTGCTGGATTAAAATTAAAAAACAAATGTGATTTATTTCACAATGTGTGTGCATGTGCTTATGTTGGTGAAATTTTATCAATTATAAATTTCTTCAAATGTAAAGCATTTTCGCAAATATTCACCTAAAGTCCTCAGCCACCGCGTACTAATACTAAACTTTTTTCAGATAAAACAGACCGCAGTCGTGGCTGCACCTGCTCCTCAGCAAACTGTGGTCAACCTACAACTGGACGCAAATATTCAAGTCACCGCAAATACCACTATACCTTCAATTGAAGTCCAACCACCCAGCGAAGGTACAGAAGCAGCTAAGAACAGTCGCGAGGTTCACTTAAACGTTTGACTGCGGTATATAGGTGACCATGAAACTTCTGATAAATATCCGAATAACACTTTGGCAGTAATTTTTCGTTGCAAACAAAGCTGGTGCAAATCGACGTATAGCAGGTAGACAACCTTTCGACTTTTCATAAAATGCAAGCCAGTCATATTCGATACAATCGATCTTAGTCAAATAGTTACTCCCAAAGAAGCTTGTGGTAATTGTTGAGTGCACAAATTATCTCGAGAAACTTGAAAGTTGCTGCTTGGCTAGAACCGCCAGTGAAGCTTCGTTTTAATCAGACTATTATATCAAACAGCATTACTGTAGATATTTATTAAACAGAGCCCCTCACTATGATTTTTTCTCAAATACCTGAATAGATCATACTGAATTTTCTTTACGAACTCAGGCAACCACTGATCTCTCAACCACAACTTGATGAAACAATCGTACCTTTTAGTGAAACTGTAAGCTCACTTTGGTATAATCAAAGACCATAAACATTTCACAATATTTGAATGGTTACAAAATGATTATAAGCCGTCTCGAAAAACTGGCAATCCTACAATGCATGTTTCCAAATTTTGATCCTAAAAAGAGTGATAGAGAGGATTATTACGGTAATTACACTTACGTCCACCTCCAAAGTATAGAAGCATGCACTTAGTAGGCGTCATATGGCGCTAACGTATCAGTGGCATTTATACACACGAGGCAAGGTAGTAAATGTTGTCATGTTGTGTTTGTGTTTTGTGGAAAATGTTGTGTACTGCTGTATGATTGCAAGGGGCTGCGCAAGATCTAGTGTCATTTGGGTTGTAAACCCTTCCTGGAGATTAAATGGCTTTTAAACAAAAAAGGGTGGCTATATGAGTAGCGTAAGTACGTCGCTATTAGTCAGTTGTTCTGCATATAGAGCTTTTTCTTTTCAGGTACGCTTNGGTCATTTTTACAGGTATAATTTGGCTGAGCGGAAAGAAGCGTTAGTGATACTTTCAGTAAGAATATGGGGAATGTAAAATCTTTACATATAAAACTTTTTATACAATGAAGGATGAATCATCGCATATCAGTAAGCATTACCTCGTTGCAATGCGTGACGCTTCATTGACTCTGTAGCGCAATCTGTCGGCTAGCTTTGAACGAAACTGCCTCGATCCACTACAGTGGCTTTCGCGGACCTGAAAGTGTTAAATTTCGAGGTCGAAATTTTGTTCAGAATCGCTTCGTAACTTGGAAGTAATTCTCTCGATGACTGCGCAGCACTGTGCTTCGGTCTTAAGCAAGGGCATAACGAGGTTAAATGGCGCCCGTAGCAAGAAGCAAGTTTGGCGCCCTCATGTTCGAACCTGAGGTCTTTCGAAAGCAAATGTACTCTATTGAAGAAAGTACTTGTGACATTGTTGGGACTTTTCGGCTCCCCCTCAGTGATTCAGCGCCACCATAGTGATTCGGGGCCCGGGGATTTGTGCTAAGACCAGGGGCGTAACCCGGTGCCGCCCTGGTTACGCCCCTGTTCTTAGGCCTACCATAAGACCTCTGTTAATGGTTCTGAACCAGTTTCGCAGCAAGTAATAGTAATAACTTTTTGCTTTACGTAGGGAGATACGTTTGATAATAATAATTATCAGTAGATTGTCTATCACATGTTTATTCGCTCTTGAAGTATTATCAGCAAAATAGTGATTGGTTGCGAAATCTGCTGCTCTGAGTTAAGCGTGTTTAAAATTTCTGTCCAAAATATTTTAGTTCTAAAATTTTTTTCTCTAAAAATTAGTTGCGCATCGCTAATAATGGGTAGGAATTCAAATGAAATGCGGTAAGGTTTATTGTGGTGAGCTTTGTGCAGAATGTGCTGGTGAAGAAAATGACGAGAATGTGAAGGTGAATTCTGTAGCGACATCTTGCGAAGACCTGATGAACATGCCTCAAACAGATGCCTCGACGAACACAGAAAAACAGAAGCAAGGCGAGCAATGAAAAATGGCGAAGCAATTTTTTTATTTGTTGCTACATTTGCACCTGCAACGTATTTGTTGGTAAAAATTTCACAATTTAGTTAGACTGATATTGCGCTGGGTGTATAATAGCCACTACTGGTTACTAAATATGTTACTGCATGTCGAGATTCCAAAAACCAAACAAAACTCTTTAATCCATTTTCTGATCTGTTAAGTCTAAATTTATCTAAGACAAATCTACGTATCATCCTGTAGGAAAAAACAAGACAAAAACGGTATCTGGTAAAGATTTTGCTTCGGTGTCATGATACCGTGATTGGTTTATGACGGCAATTTGAACCTGCGTGTGTTTGTAATTGGTTGCGACGTACGCGCGGTTTTGCAATTTAGCAGTGAACATTTTCACTTTGTCACAATTGTTGCAAGTGCAGTTTGTGAGCTGATGAACTGATGTTTATTTACTTGTATTTTGCATTCGTTGCTCACAGTCAATTTACCATGTATTTCTATTGTTTAAATGTCGCATTTTAGTTAATTAAAGCCAAGTTAAACACTTATGTTGTGGTTAATGTCATAATTACGTCACGACAATTGGGTGTATACAAAAATGCGATATTTGAGATTTAGAGTCGTTACTTGTTCTTTTAAGTTCTTTGATGCCTGTGAATATAGATTGATCGTAACTAGTCTGCTTGGTTACGATTTACAACTTTTGCATTTTCAACAATAAATGAACTCAATTTTCCCACCCGCTTTTCCTCTCGGGATTGGCTGCAGAACAACAGACCTAGGGGGTCTCAGAATATCCCACGATATTGAACAACTTGTGATAGTTCTGCTGGACCCACAGTAAGACGGAAGTAAGCCAGGTCGGAAATGCAATAACGCCACCTGTTCCTTAGTCGGCCGGCTTTGGGTCGCTTTCCCGCGGGTGTAGCCAACAGTACATGACTTATCAAGCTTTCCTGGGGCACACTGTTCATGTGGCCTAAATATAGTAACTGCGATCTCTTTAAATGGAGGAGAAGTAGATTGACTTTCAGTCTTTACGAATTCCATTTTTGTGCACTTTGCCGCNAAGTTCCACGAAGTGAAGTCGGTTTGGCCGGAATATCCAAATTCATGGCCACATCATTTTGACACGAGCGTCCAANGCTGATTGGAACAAGTCAGCTGCAACAATACCGAAATCAGTGAGTAACCGCTGACCCAGTGGATTTCTGCACCAGGTGCATCTGTGCTAATTTCTGTGCTGGAAAACGCTGCTCGTGATACACAGTGTGTTGTTGTAGGACAGTTGCAACAGGAGCCGTCCATTGTCATAAAGGTTAGCATCAGAATGTTGACTGATCACATCCTTCTAGACACCAGGGTCGTTTACAATGTGTGCCAAGAAGTTTCCCAAAAGGATCGTGGATTCCTTAGCATTACCTTTCGCAGGGCGTCATTAGTTTCCTCCAACAATGCCGCGCACTGTTCGGTTGAGTTTCGACCGTTAATCTTCATCAAACATAGGAGCAGTCTATCAATTTCAACCTCAACATGGACACCTTTCCTCACAGTGGGATCCATTCATTAAACAACGTACCGACTGGGAATTACGAGTATACCAACCCCACCCCTGGAAGACTGTATCTGCTCAATGCCAGAGTGGAGAGTTTCTGCCATCGTCATAGCTCCACAATGTGAGAGTCCCGACGCTTAGTTGAAGAGATGCCAACAACATCCACGAAATATCATTTACCTTCTTAGATCGTGGCCTTTTCCTGTGAGATAGGTGACTTTCCACTTTCCAAGCAATGGGTTATGGCACAATTGGTGTTTACGCCTGGATTTCACGTTTACCAAAGCAGAAACACTCTGCGTTGCCCCAATCTGCCTCCCCAAATTATTTAGCGGGCGCAAAACGGAACATCCACTTATTGATGGCTGATAGGGGGATTGTCGCGAATTTTTCGAACCGGCCCCTCTGATTAAAGCCCGAACGTGGTCCTTTGGTCACGCGTGCGACGACCGATGGCATTGATTGTTTTAACTCATTTCATGGCCCAAATTATACCGCTGGACAAACCGGTTGCACAATTTTTGCAGTAACTTTTCCAGGAAGGTGTTGCTGCGAGTACCACCTGAAAAGAAGAGGCCATGTGTTGCGATATGGCTCTTCTTTTTGAAACTGGGCAGGGCTAATAATATTCTGGCGCCTTCTGCCTCAAAAACCCCGCTAAAATGTACTTGAAAACAAAATATTCTTTTGGGGAAGCGATCAAACGCAAAAACATAGCTTTCTGGATTTCTTTGAGAGATACGCGCTGAAATATGTAGTGAAATAAAAAGAACAAGTTGATAACAAAATCTAAATGGGAGAAACACAAAGTTTCTGAGGCAAATCTGAAAAAGAGAATTGAGGCAAAACGGTATTTTTGAAGTTTTTTGAAAGTACACTATGCCATCACCAAGGGGACTGGTGAAAACCTGGCCTTAATGTTTTCCTAATATGCATGTGGAAAAGCCAATTAATTACCTCTTCAACGTTTTATCATCAGAATGAATGATTTCAAGTTACTTCAGTGGTCCATAACAAATTTCCAGAATATTTAGGTTGATATCGCCTTTGATGAAAGCTAGCAGTGTTTACCATTGATAAAAACTAGCAATTGATTTTCCGATATGAAGTTCACGAACGGTGGCAGGATATTTACAAATCATTTATCAGATAGTTTTCTTAGACATTAAGTAGTTTTTTCAATTGAACTGGTTTCTCTTCTCGAACTTTTGTCTAAGTTTAACATTTATATGGACACTGGATAACCGGTAAAAATATTTCTTCAAGTGCACGGCATGGAAAAGATCTACCGCATATAGAACATGCTTCTAGTCACACAGTCGTTTGCTGCATCAATCGGAAATTCAGTTCTTTAAAGGCTTGCACCTTCCTTGTCTCCATTAAAGCGTCAAATGGCGCTTTTTGTTGCACAATGCCACTCCATTTCATTACTATTACGACATGCATGCCAATTAGGGAAAAACGTCTGTTCTGTTCCCTTTTGTAACAGCGTAGTTTTACTTTTTACCGCACCACTAAGTTTATGAAACAAACATTTGGTCATTATAGCATTTTCTGTAACTTTTGCACCCCGTCATCTTGATATTCTTAAAACCATAAGCCGTTCAATTGTTTTTTACTGCCTCACAGGGATAAAGCCTCCTCTTATACCACATGCAGTTTCGGAAGTCGATGTACAAAAATTTATTGACGATTTCACACAACAGCAGGAAAGGTAAAGTAAAAATTGTAATGCTTTAGCATACATNTTGTTTCTATTTAGTTCGTTTGGTTGTGCAGAGAAATCCAGGAAAGGATGAAATCCAAACAACAACAACAAATATCGGTTGAAGAAAAACTCGGCGAAAGAAAATTGAAGAACCGCGTGGAAGTGGTCGCAGTAGTCAGCAGTCAAGCACAATAGAGCCCAATTGTTTGCATGACTGGAAACGCCACTTGCATGGTTTTTGCCGTGATTTGTGTGAAGGTTGATACCTCGGCAGCAATAATTTTTGAACACGACTTGAAAACAGCATAAAAAGAAACATTTCAATATTGAAAAATCATTTGGGATCCTGCCTCAAGCCACTAAATTTCATTACGAACATTAATACATACCTTTCCCATTTTACTTTGTTCAGATGTAATGTTGTTTTTTGCTAAAAACAAACCAGATGTAAACGTCGACCAAAAGACAGAAGAAAGACTCACGTTGGCTCTTTTGTGAAGCTATTTTTAGCCCTTCTTATGTTGCTGAAAAAACAGGCTGCAAATTTTAATTGTTTTACAGATTGCAAAAAATAAAGATTGATCGTAAAGCTTATGTCTTTTAGCAATGAAGAAGCGAAAAAAAACTCAGTTTGTCAATGTTTTCCTGTGTAAAACCTTCAGAAAGAAGCTTCTAGAATATTTTTTCCGTCATAAGAATCACAGGTGAAAACCATTGTAGTTACGAGCGTCACAACACATATTTTTGATGTATTTTGGCTGCGTGTTTTATAGGTATTTTTTCAATCGTTGCGGCTAATCCAAACGTTAAAAAATGATTTTGAGATATTTAAAAAAACTTGAAATAGACTATTTATCAATGCATGAAAAGACAGCCCAAACACTATTAACATTGAGGTGTTATGAGATTTTTAATGGATTTTTTGCAGGAGTACAAAGCGAAGATTTGATGAATGGCAAATAATAGATTTTTGAGCATTCTTGCTTAAACTATTACTACAGAATTAGTTTCTAATTAAAACACACCACGGTGGATGTTTTAATACTGCCTGTAAAGAGTTTGTGGTTTTTGCCTTGATTTTTGCTGAAAAACAGAAGTCTTAATTTATAGTAACAACTTTTTAGCACTCAAGGATAAAACTCGAGTTGTTTTAAGCAACTGTTTTGTTTTCACCTTTACTCCAAGTACTAGATTTGTGCATTAGAACAACAACACACACAATGTGCTTGTTATTTACATGCCTCCGTTATTATAAATCACGCTCAGAGTTGATAATTGTCATGTTCGCTTTCATTTACATGTGCTTTCTTATATACGAAACGAACCAGATGTCATACAGCTTTCAAGTAAATACGCCGTTTTGGTTCTAGGTTTTTTGTGAGTAGGTGGTCTTTTCTTATCTGGCCAAAAATGTAAGAGTTTAATTTTTGTAAAATTTTATAAAAAGGTATTTTTTGCTTTCTGCAAGCTTAAAGCTTTTTGCACTTACTGTAAACTTTCTTCGGGACCAAGCAGATAAATTTGATCTTCTGGCCATTATTTTATTATTTTGCCAAATCCCAAAATAGTAATCGCCAGAAGATCGAATTTATCTGATTGACTTGAAACCCGGTGGCAAATGCTACGCAACAACATGAGTAGCAGAAAGAACAGCATTTTTCTACGGGACGTTAGCGTACTAGAAAATTCACTTTTCTGTACCGGGCCTCCAGTTAACGTTTTTCAGTAAACTTATTCACACAAATTTTCGAAAGTTCCTTTCTCCCAACTTACTCCACAACTCCATTACATGAAACAAAAGGACGTTGCAGCAAATCGTGTGAGCAGTTACGTGAACTAGTATTTTGACCAACCGTGACCGAAACTGACTCCATGTCCATTTGCGATACAACTCAGAACTGTTTGATTCATAATACTTACAGCTGTTGCGAGTAGAAACGATATATAGTGGCTTGCCCATTCGTTACCAAGTCACTCCACGTGCAGCTGTATACAAGTGCAATTAGAGTTCATCGGAACAAACAGAACTTTCGAGAATGAGTCGCAGAGTCTTAAGCTTCAACAACTTCTCTAGGCTAAAGTGTTCCTGAACAATTTCACTATAGCTCGTACACGTTTTTCTGCTTGGATGTCGCGGTCTGAAGAAAGTTCTTCGCCTCAGCGTAGGTGGTTATATGGGAGGCTTCTAGGACTACATCGCATCCCGGACAACTGCCACTTAGGACAATCGCCACCCGGACATCAGCCACCTAAGACATATTGAATTATCTTTGTGGTGTCCTTTTCGCGGAAGATAATAAACAAATACCTGGGCTGGAGAGTGTGGAATGTTCTATAGATATTTCACAATCTCATTTCTACGTTTGGCGTTAACATGACAACGAACAGTAGGGCCATATTTCAGCACACTACAACAAAAGTGAGCACAAAATCATATATGCAACAATAAACAACAGTAAGAATAATAATCAGTATAACAATGCAAAGTATCTACCGCAACTTATCAAAAACTTTGGATCTGTGTTTTGGTTTCGATGAACTACTGTTTTCTGACAGTGATTATTAAATTAGCCATTTGAAACGTTGCAGGTTGCAGTAGCAAATCTATTTCAAAGCACTTTGGTCGTTTGAATAAGACGTGTCTTGCGCCACCAGAAATGTAAACGTCTGCAGACAGTTCGCACTGTTTTGCGGAAAGGATTGTAGCGAACCGAGCCTCAAAGTTATAGCCTCGCTATAGAGGATCAGTTCACATCGTTCGCGCAAAACCACGCAATACCGTTGCAGTTTCAAGACAGACTGTATTCCTTCCCAAGAAAGAGATGCAGTCCTCTAAGACCAGGGGTCACCAAACTACGGCCCGCGGGCCAAATCCGGCCGCGAAGCCATTTCATCCGGCCCGCGTAGACATTTTGCCAATGAGGAAAAACAATATAACAAAGGAAAATTTGTTGATTTGGCAGAAACATTTCCT